>Ga0209700_100583_pt1 | contig 70340 bp, 26 predicted proteins | sample SiratroredBW_FD_187528 | JGI IMG/M metagenome (GOLD analysis project Ga0209700, IMG submission 187528) | Root nodule microbial communities of legume samples collected from California, USA - Siratro red BW (SPAdes) (version 2) | ecosystem: Host-associated > Plants > Roots > Nodule | place: USA... | reverse complement strand
ATATATTACTTAATACCATAAAAATATATAAGAATAAATCAAATACAAGCCAAAAAAATATAACCTAAATAAAATTTATCAAAGATTACCAATTTTCAATGAGACATGTAAAATCATCTTGCTAAAAGACTATTAATTTTCAATGAGACATGTAAAATCATCCTGCTAAAAGAGGTTGATAGATGAACTATATATTATAATAGATTTAAAAAAAATCAAATATTATAACAAGAATTAGTCTCTAATCTTAATATTGCTTTTCACAAAGTTGTATGTCATTTTATATTTTTGTGTGGATGACATTTGTAGATTTTGGTAGATTGGATGTGTGAAACCCCTTCTTCATAAACCCTTGCATGCATTCTCACATGTGTTTTCTCTTTCTCAACTCTCTGAGTGCCAATTGCAAAAACTTTTTTATTTTTTTCATTAAAAATTTATCTCTATCATTCATCAATTTCAAATTATGGTTAAATTTCTCAACAAGCGAAAAATCAAGAAACGATTATAACCTATCATAACCCATCTCAATCAGAATAACTTTTTGTTTATCTTAAGAATCTTTTATTATTTGCTTTTTTTTCTTAATTGTCATAAATCTTTCTTTGTGCTTGCTAAAAACTTTCATGCTAGTTGGGATCTTCTGATACTCCTTTATACAGTAGTAAAAAAAGAATTGTTTGGATAACTTTTCTACTTCTCTGAAAACGATAAAATGCTTTTGGCGTGACATCTTGCACACGAGATATATAGAGAGAGAGAGCAGCTTTGCTTGTTTGACTTTTAAAAAGAGCAGAGGTTGTCTACTTCCTACTACAACTGCCATACATCAGTTTTGCAGAGGAATCAAGGTTTCATTGAAGTTGATACTTTGTTCTTGCTTCAAGGGATATAAAAAAAATATACACAAACAAATATCAGCAACATATAACATAAAGGATGGTGAAGAAATCGATACTTAAACATTTTCTTTGAAATATAACAGTGCAAAATAAAGTTATCTAAATGGATACTTATACATTAGATAGATCCTGTTGGATGCAAGGTTGAATCTTGTGAAAAAATTGCGCTTTGGACACAAATTTTCATTTTGCAAGACATGGAAACTAAACCGATGCTTAATGACATATACATTTGTGTATGTTAATGACTAAATATCTTCTTTCGTTATTTTCTCTAAAAAAAGAAAATTTGGTTGCGAACTAATGTTAATTATAGAATGTTATTCCCACAAACAGTTCAAAAAGGACTACCAAACTTTAAATACTATTATTTATTTAGTTTATCCCTCATACAATAAACAGAAATACAAAAAAGAGAAAAGCAATCACAAATACAGTAAAATAGTGGCATAAACAATCCCAACATCCCATATAAAAACATAAATAACAATACAATCACTACTTAATTCAGTGTCTTTCTACATCTATTGTAGATTCATCACAGCTATGAGTCCTCCCTGATCTTTCCCTGTTACTAACCATCCTATGGAAAGATCCTATTCTCAAAGCTGAACACCCCACCTTCTCCATTTCACTACCATCTTCTACCTCATCACCAGGTGGTGCTGTGGGTTGGACTTGGTTGACCCTTGTGGCTAAATGACCATGTTCTTCTGGTGCCACCTTTGGGTCAACCACAGTGCGGCAAATTGGGCACGTGGTGTTAGAATTAAACCATTTATCAACACAATCAACATGAAAAATGTGCTTACAATTTGGTAGCACTCTAGTAATTGCATCCTCCGAAATAGTGCCTAGGCAAACCGAACACTCTATGACTTCACCTTTCTTGAAGTGTTCCGTTTGGTTGTACAAAAGTTTAGGCAGCGAAGCTACGATCGAAGTTTCTAATCCAGGGTTGCGTGGCTCCACAGAACTCACATCAATTGGTGCAATTTGAGTGGTGCTCTGGTAAAGAACCTCGTTTTGGCGTCTCCTTTGTTGGCGTCTAATGAAATATTTTAGACTAAAATGGAAGATGATGATTAATGAGATCATACCAAATATAGAGAGAGCAGCTGCTAGCATCAGCTTTAGGCCTATGCTAAGTGATTCTTCATCATCATGTTTGCCTTTAGAGCCCATGCTTTTTTGATTTCAATGGAATCTATAATGCAGATATGGTTTGGGTTAATTGATTGTGTTTATACGGAATATATTCCACAGCTTCAAATGGAAATGATTGGTGAGGAAAACAAACTCTGAAACACGCAAAAATGGAACCATTTCCTTTGAATCTTAAATTTCTCTCCGTCAATATTGTTGACTTTGGCGCAACAAATTGTTTTCTTGGGTGTTTGGAGTAATTGATCTATAGGGACAATTGTAGACTTCTGGCTACATTACAGACTAAATTTCAATGAAGAAATTTATTTGGTTTTTGAGTTGTTCTGCACTTTAAGAAAAGCAGCTATCACTGAGTGCACACACAATTTCAAACTATTTCTTTAAACGGTAAAAAAAGTTATCTATTTATTATCATTTTATTAAGTAAAAATATCATTTTTTTATTTTAAATATATAATACTCTTAAGTAATAATTGAAAACTTAGATCGAATTTTAGTGAAATAATTGCTAAGAAGAAACGTTAATTGTTCTGTTATAGAAGTGATCTCTCGTAATAAAATAGTTGATTTTTAGATTATCGTCATCTTAATTAAGAAAGAGTTTATAATTATTGACTAACTATTATTATAGATCAACTAATATAGTAAGGTATTTTGTAATAACAACTTCCTTCAATTTATATAATTCAACCGTTCACATTCTCTATTTACATTAAATAATATCTTTCAAATATAATTAAAATAGAAGATAATTAAATATAAAAAATATACAGATATAAAAGACAAATATAATATTTCCGAATAGAATGATAAAAAATGAAATGAGAATTTGTTATATTTAAAACTGAAGTTAATTAATGGTAGACCAACATCAGAAGAAAAAAATAGTTTGTGAAGAAAGGGTGTAATGGAAGGGTGAAATGTATGTCTGTCTCTAGTACCACTTAAGCAATACACAGAAATCAAAGAAATTTCAAAATAAGAGGTCTATAAGAGATAACCTTCCTAAGAAAGTAGTGCATAAAGTATTTTAAGTTGAAAAAAATTAATAGTGTGACCATTATGTCATTACAAGTGTTTGAAGGAGACTTCTTATGCTCCAATTTCCAACCAGAACGAAAGTTGGTATAAGTTTCTTATGTCAATGAAATTTTTGTTCAATTTGTTGCGGATTGTGGAAAATATGTATGAATATGATATTCATTAAATGTCATTTTACTTATTCACGAATGTAATTAAATATTTATCTTATCATTTTTAATAAAACACGTTTAAATGATATTTGTTTGACTAAATTTATATTTTCATTAATAATATTATGTTTCATTTTCATTAGTGTTATATAAAGTGTTTTTAAAACTATACATGCATATAATTTCAGTTAATGGATGTGTATTAAATAGGATGAGAGCATAATTATCAAATCTAGACCGAGGTTGGAATTCGGAATTTCTTTACAAAGTTGTGTTATTTTTTTTAATAGATTTATATTATTATTAAAACTTTATTTTGAATATTAATTATTTTAGTATGATAATATATTGATCTATGGACATTATTTATTATGTTTTTGTTATTTTATATATCAATATTCTATTATAATAAAAAATTTAATTGAATTACTATATTAGATAAATATAATTTTTTTTTTATTTTTTAGTATTGACTGATTCAGTAGTTCTATTATTGATTCCATGTCTCATCAAATAAATTATTAGACAGGTGTTTACGATATTATATACAAGTATTAAAAAAAACAGAAAAGGTTAAGATGACCCCATCCTAAGCGCATAATTAAGTGTTCATTCAAACATGGATAAGAAATATATAAAAACATTAATTTTTATACGAATTAATTTATGTTGTATAATCTTCATTTAATGGATATTAATCAGCAACCACAAAATAAAGTTCGATCATCATATTTTATTTTGTCCAACATGAGGCACTTATTTGTATTTACTTTATTTCTTTATTTATTTATATCAGTTTGCAAATTGATATGTAATTTTTTCTGTTTTATTTCTAAGATTAACTCGATAATAATTATACGGAATTGTAAAGTAATGCTATTTAATGTGTTGTCTGAATTTAATTTTCCTATAAATTTATTATTTGATTGGAATTGATATTATCAAATACCAGCAAATGAAAGAAAATAAAAACTAAAAGAGGGGGAAATGAGAATAAAAAAATAATTATAACATAACTAATAATGAATCAAGATGAATTCTTACAAAATTTACGATATATGCACGTAATAATATAAAAAATTGTATAAAATTTATATTCTAGAATAAAAATATGAATGAAGTATGACCTTAAATTCAAATAAATATGTGACTGGACTATAAAACTAATATTTGCAGACACAAAAAATCAATAAAAGATAGAGTCTTAAATTTAATTTTGTGAAACCATCATAAAGTGGTCCCGTAGCTCAGTTGGTTAGAGCGCTGGTCTTATGAGCCGGAGGTCGCGAGTTCGAGCCTCGCCGGGACCAGTTTTAATGTTTTGCTTTTCTTTTCTAATTTTGGTTCCTATCTGTCATGAGTTGATTTTTCACCAACGGCCGACAACCTTCCACGTCGGAACCTTAATTTAAGGATCTAATACAATTGCCTGCACCAGATGATCCCACAACAAATTATACCATCTACCTGTTTTCCCTCTACCATATATATTAATAATCTTCAATAATATAAAATAAACCCCGTTTTGCAAATCTATAATTATATATTCATTAACGACAAACTATACCACACGAAAAGCTTGTGTATACTTTTGGTTGGCTATCATGTTACTATAAATAAAAAATATTCTAAATTCTAACAAACTCCCTTCAAACAATATTTAAATAAATAATACGTACTATCTGCATAAAAATAATTATGAAAAAAAAAACAATTGAAGAGAAAGCAAAGCGTGAATTTGTTGTAGTGTCGTTTTAGGGTTCCTTGTCGAGTTCTCCAAAATTCCAACCAACTATGTATGCCATATTACGATAATATCTATGTGGGCCTGTGTAGGGAAATAGCTGAAGACTACCCTCACCCCATCTTATCATGTATTCGCTGGTCGTCGCTTTCACATACATAAAGTCTTTTCCTTTTATATTATTTCATTTTTGGACTTACATTCATCTTTCTTCACTCAACTTATACGTAATGAGGGAATTAAAGCTGGTATTGGGCCATGGCAATCCACATTTCACACCCACCTTTTATTCTTTTGCTCACTCTCTCTCTCTCTTCTTTTTCTACTTTTCTTCCTCTTTACTTCTACACTAATATATCATTTTCCCCACACCCAATTGCTACGTTGCCAGTTCAGGAAAGAAAAGGGGTCTCCTTTGGAACTTCTCTGGTATGCCTGTCATTCTCATCCTACATGCGTTTTTGTTTTGTGATGCTGGGAATCCCATTTTAATGTTGATTTTGGACGTATTCATCGTTTGTTTTCCAGAGGTTGAGAGTTGTTGATCCATGTTTTTGATGTGCTGTTTTTGGTAGATCACATTATGAATTTGTTTTAATTTCTCTTGTAAGTTTCGCTGACTTGGCTGTTATTATTGCTGGGAAGACGAAAAGAGTCGTTTTTTTTATCAACTATAACAGCATATCCTATGTTTTCATTACATCTAGCTTCGATATGTGCAATTTGCTGCTTTCTTTTTGTAGTGTCTGAAATTGTGCGTAAGCTTTTCTGATCCTAGTGTGATTTCTGATAGGATCCGTACTATGCTATATTTGTGACATAATCTTTCATTGGTTGAATATAATATATGCATTGGACTTTATTACAAAGAACGTACTCACGAAATTCCCTTATCAAGCTTTAAAATCATGTATTTTTACATAGACTAGAAGTCTAAGTGTCTAACGCCTAAATGTGTATTAATGGAGAGTGAGATAAGATGCTAATGTTTGGTATTTTCCCAGGGCTATGTTATTTTGAAAGAAGTTGCTTCACATCAAGAATGGGTTCAGGCGACTGGTTTAAGACAATAATTAGCTTAAGAAAATCAAAACAAGGCAGATCAAAGAAAGCAAAGGTACAATGTGCTTCCTATCATTGGTAGTCTTTTCTTCTAATCCTTGCATGGATTAAATTGCAGAAATGTCAATCTGTTTTTTTTTTTTTTTTTTTTTTTTTTTATTGGCAATACAGAAATGTCAATCTGTTGATTTTTAAACCTCTATATCTCCCTTATTCTCCTAAACTATTGAAATTGAGTTTTGATGCCCCTTTATCTTAAATTATTTACCACATGATATAGAGATAAGCCTTTTTATAATTGCAGTTCTCATTTCCAATAAAGGACAAAACTGTAGTAAGTTGGCTCTAGACCCAGACTCAGGGTCTGTTTGGAAGAACTTATTTTCTACTTATTTGGATTTATTTTATGATATAAGTACTTGGATAAGTATAACTAGGTAGGAGTGCTTATGAAAATAACATTCTTATTATTATTATTAAGTTGTTACGAAAAGGAATCTTAACTCCTTTTCTATAATGTAAATGACTAACTTATTGTCCAGTACTTTGTTGCTATAAATTCAAGAGCAAAGTTAGTTTAGAAGCTTTCTATAAACTATAAGGTCGTTCAATATTTCTGACTGCAATACACCTCTAAATTAATGTAGCATATGTTTTTAAACCGTATTTTATCTGAGTTTGGAATGATCATGCATATGATGCACAGTAATGTTGTTTACAAAAACTTAATTGCTTTGTTTATGTTAGGCTGCAGAAATACCATTTATTTGTCAAGTATTTCAAGATATTTTCCATGAGCCATTGTAACCAGAATATTTCTATCTCTGTCTGGCCACATTTTGAGACAGGGTATCTTAGCTCAAGAGAAACTCGATGCATCAAAGTCAAACAATTATACTGGAAAAGAGTCTAAGGATTTAGCAAATGGTATTAAAAGTGAAAACCTTGTCTCACCTGGGGTGTCAGTTGAAACTATTGCTGCAACTAGGATCCAGACTGCATTCCGAGCTTATAAGGTGTGTTCAGTTGAAAAATGTGCAGAGACAGGTTCTTTTATAGTATATTTATTATGTATATGATAATTCTAGTTTGACTTTTTTTTATCAAGCATCTTTAGCAATCATACTTCTGGATATATTATTTCATTTTTCCATTGTCAATGTTTATGTACTATTGTAGCGTTATTGCTTGTATGCCAGATTTCTAATTTCATTTTAGAGAGATGTATGGTTGCTGAGTTTTTGTTTACACAAACACAAAAATATTGCAGAGTGTACATAATACTGTGGAATTAAGTTACAATGTCTACACACACTAGTGGTATCATTCAAGCTATATCTACTACATTGCATGATGTGAAGGGCATTGCAAAGTGTCATTAAATCAAATCTGCTGTGTTCTTAATTTTATGAATGAAGTGCTGAAGAATTTGACTAATACATTAGGATGGCAAGGGTTCAATTGACCTTTTTTTCATATTGTTCGTGAGATCGGAGATTCATTCTTTTTCATATTGTTACGTGCAAAGTGGATTTTTAGATTCTCCTATTGTTTATGAGCAAAGAGTGATATTTTATCTCTCTATCCTGATACCTTTTTCCTTTACATTAATTATAATTGCATGCTATAATTCTTCAAACAAACATGAATTGGTAAATTTTTTACTATTCTCTTAAAATCAACTCTTGATTCTAGTCTTAATATGCTTGCTGATGATTATTATTAGAGGTATTCAGATTTAAGTTTGTGTTACTTATTTATTATAGTTCAAACATGTCTTAATATCTTTAACTTTGCAACTCTGACTTTTAAACTGTCCAGGCTAGAAAAGCTTTACGTCGCATGAAAGGATTTTCAAAAGTGAAGATCCTAACAGAAGGTTTGTCTGTTAAAAAGCAAGCCAGTGCAGCTATAACATACCTTCACTCATGGAGCAAGATACAAGCTGAGATCAGAGATCGTCGAATATGTATGGTAACAGAAGACAGGATCAGGAGGAAGAAACTAGAGTCTCAACTAAAACTGGAAGCAAAACTTCATGATCTGGAGGTAATCTTGAGCTTGCCCTCTTATTTTTTAAGTTTGTTATAGTCTTAAATTTTTTTAAAAGACTATTTTTTTGCGAACCTGGAGTATCCCTAGGCCGAGAGGCAAGACTAATATATCTCTATACTGTTTAGCTTTAAGTTGAATTGCATAGTGAAATATTTATAGAACTTTACTTAACGAAAATCAATTCCAGAGACGCTTAAAATTTGCTACCATTGAATGTTTACAGTGGTCAAATATTTCACTAGATGCATAATATTCTTTGAACTTAATTCAGTTAGTCTTGTTCTGAGCATTAGATAGCATAAATTACAGGTTGAATGGTCAGGTGGTTCTGAAACCATGGAGGAAGTCCTTGGAAAGATACATCAGAGGGAAGAAGCAGCAGTTAAGCGCGAAAGAACCATGGCATATGCCTTCTCCCATCAGGTAGGTTTGTTAGTCTTAAGAATGACTCAATATCTTGTATTACCTTATCCAACTGATGATCACATGCATATATTATGAATCGTATTAGTGGAGGGCCAACTCTAGTCAGAGCCAACTGCTAGGTAGTTATGAACTCAGCAAGGCTAATTGGGGTTGGAGTTGGAAGGAACGGTGGATTGCTGCTCGGCCATGGGAAAGCCGCATCTCCAGCTCATCTGTCACCCCAGAGAAAGCTCAACATAAGCAGCCAAGCAAGGCTCAGAAGGATAAGACAACATCAACACCAAAAACTCCTGTCTCAGTTAAACCTCCTTTAGCCACTGCAAAAGGGACTCCTCCTTCTGCCAATGCAAAAGGCAATTCAAAAGCTAGGAGATTGTCTTATCCACCAACTGCTGAGAAAACTGTGGTTCAAGGAGTGCACTGAGTTCTCAATATGGTGCCAAAGGTAGAGCACAATTTTTAAGTATGAAGCTTTTTTGATAACTTGAGTGGAACTGAGTCAAATTGATTTTAAATTGGTTACAATCCATAAAAAGTCAACCAAAAAGCCAATTTATTTATTTATTGGATTGCTTCCAATTGTGCATACGAGTGTGACTGAAATTCAAACCACTGCAGAGAATGTGTCAACAGACCTGTTGTGGGTGTGATTTGTTGATTGCTTTTGTTTATTTTCTTCTTTTCAATCTTGTATATTCAACGAAGAGACAGATTGTAGATAGAACAATATATCTATTCTTTTTCCTTGTATGTTGTAATAGAAATTTTCCAAGATGTGATCATGCTGTTGACTTCCGCATGGTTTATAGTTACCATTTTCAGATGGTTTGAGCAACTTGCTATTGTTTCTGATCCATTTATATTTCTGTGTTACAAAAATAATACACGCATAAACGTTTATATGTTTTTACCGGAATACTTGTTCTCCCTTCCAATAATATATTACTACCGGACTCAATTATAAGCAAAATTAAATATTTTCACATTGATTAAGAATATTAGTGAAGTTCATTTGATATTTTTTTTTTTTCTGTTCTATAAGGTGTTATCTTTCATAAACTAATCTCAAATATTTATTGAGAATGGTGATTAGGTTTAAAGATAAAAAATATTTTTGAAATAATAATATTAAAGAGTTTAGGAAATTAAAATTTGTTTATATTTAAGTCCACCAAATATCACTTTGTGTATTTTAGTTTAGAGGGAGTAGTTGTTTTATATTGGCACACCATCGTTAAGAAAACATTAATTATTAAGATTGTACAGTAAAATATCATAATTTAATGTAATAGTTCCGTAAAACTTATTTTAATAGATATGATATAAGTAAGGATATAATTGAAAAAAACGTTATACACGTAATTTTGAATTTATAAAATAATTGTAGTTTTGACTTTGGAACCGAAAGAGTATTATTAATCATGTATTTTATTTAATGAGAGTTAGCAAATGATGTTTAGAGAAAAATCAGATGCAATACCACTAGCTGAATGATTTCATTTACATGCTTTGAAACTCACCCAAACTATGCAAATTGTAAAATTTGGGTTTGGTGCAACAAAATCTTTTTCATAAAATGCCCAAGGATATGTCTGATTAATTTATTTTAGAGAAATGGGTATTTTTTGAATTTCTCTGAGAAGGTTATAAAAGAAGTAGTTGCTTGTTTATAAAATAAGATGAAATAGAGATTTAGTAATGGAGGGTGGAAAATAATTGCAGAACAACTCCTCCATGATAGTGGTGGGTGGAAAGACTACCTAATTGGTTGGAGTAGGCGAAGGTGATCAATTATGCTTGATAATTGTCATCACCTACTTCCTCACTCTATCTTAATGTCTAATTATGAATCAATAATCTTCTCTCAAACTGCTCTTAAATGTTTCTTTTTGTTAAAACAACTTTGAAAACACCCTAAGAAGTCACCCTATCCCTAAAATATATTAATTTCACTGCCTAATTGACTATTTATTATAATTATTTCGTGAAGTCACTTTTTCAATACGAACAAAGCTTAGCATTTAAATGGAAAATTTATTTATTTTTAATAATTTAAAATGCATGAAAATTTTAATTATTTCAATTGTCATTTTTTTTATTTCAATATGTTTTGGATAAAGTCTTCGATTCTAATGGTATGTGAATTTTTTTTTTCAAAAAATTGAATATAAATTAAGAAAAAAAAACTAAAATTTCAAATAATAAAAAATAAATTTGAATGGATTTTTAAAAAATTAAATATTAGAGTGATTGTTTTATAAAATCATGAAAAAATACTAACACTTAAACTACTAATGCTAGAGCCATAGGCCCGCAGAGGCAATAGCCTAGGGCCCAGGAATCCTTCTCCCAGCCACTAAGGGGTTTTTTTTTTTTTTTTTTTTTTTTAATTTTCCAAATTTACATTTTTTTTATGGCCCATTTCATACCTCAAAGTTTACTGACACGAACCGAATTTGGCTCAGCATTAAGCATGTGTTATATAAGAGATTATCAGGTAAATACTTAGAACATGTTCATGAGTGTTTTTTATGAATAAAAATATTATTTTAATTTAGGAATTCATGTTTAATGATTTTTTTTTATTTTATATAACTTTTGTTCATGAAATTATATTAAAATAATACTTTTATTTATAACTCTTGTAGTAGTTCTTATTTATGAATTATTTTTATAATAACAAATAAAATGCATCTTTTTTTTTCATGTACGCAAAAATCACAAGTATAGAGTACCATAAAGTAATAATATCATTCTTTCAAATAGACTCTATATCTTATTATTGAAACTATTACTAACTAAACAAAATTAAAACAACAGAAACAATTAAAATGACAATTGAATTTAAAGGTTAAATTAAAATTAAAATAATTATTAAAATATGCTTTACATTATGACAGAAGACTAATTAATTAATAATTGTGATTTCCAATTGAAAACTAATTAATATGAAATATTTGCTCTCGCTTTGTATACAAATTAAATTATTCTCTTACTCAAAATATCTCTAATTAATATAATCTCATACTTTGGTGGTAGTTACATCTTAGTAGACCTTTGATATAGAGATTAACTTACTTTTTGCTGTTCTACATCTAAGTTTCTTTTTATAATTCGAAAACTATACGTCCTGGTTTCAATATAAGCCTAAATATCTAAGTTTACGTTAAATGTTAGTCAATTCATTTACCACTGTAGAAAAATAATTTAAAAAATTATACAGAAAAGAAAACAAAATTAGTGAAATGCTTACAAGACTACCCAAAAACAAAAAAACAAAAGGAATTATTCACATGGAATCAAAAAGAAGAAGTTAAGGGACGTGAAATTACCTTCGAACTTTTATGGTTTGTATTTGTAGTTATATCCGAAATTACATTCGAATATGGCACTTTGTATTGAAATTTCATTTAAATTAGAAGGTAACAAATAAAAATTGCCGATAAAAAAAACAATAAAAATATGTAAAGAAAATATAGTTTATAGTAGAAGAGACATGTGTTACATAAGAACATATAGACTACGTTCTTAATGTAATGTGAGTCAATTGTAGTAAAGATCTCAAACTCAAATATAGTAGGAATCCAAAACTTATTTAAACCTAAAAGAAATTAAAAACTCATTTACAGAATGAAATAGAAACTACAAAAGTCAAAATCAAAGTCACTCGTATCTTCCAAGAGTTATTTTTATGATATTTTCAAAATTTTATTTTTGCCTCGTTCTTCAACCTCCTACTTTGGAGACATGATCCTACTCACACCTTTCCATTGATCTTTTTGAATTATGTAATTAGACTCCTTACTTTCCTTTCAAGCTTTCAAAATGTTTCTACTTTTTCTTTAAAGATTAACTCTATAAGAGCCATGAAAAACATAATGACAAGATTACGATAAAGTCAAATTATGTAAAAGTAATGATATAATTAAGAATAATTATACACGTCGGCGCTTTTAATGTTGACTCATGAAGCTTACGTTTTAAACGAATTGAATAAATTCCACTCACAAAAATAAATGAACTTTTCTCTAAATTCATATCTGATTGCAATTCTCACCAATAATAGACTGGTTTGCAATCTCGTCAAATTTAAAAAAGATATTTCTTTTATAAATTTGCATGATTTTTTCTATTGTTAAACTAAAATTTACAAAAAATAAAAATAAAACATACAAAAAATTACAATGTTTTAAATACTGAAAATATCACAACATTTTCATTATTTATCTCATGATTGACCGTCAATACTAACAATAATATTTAATAATCACAACTTCCAAATTTTTCAATATGATATACACGTTTTCCAGTTTATGAAATTGAAATGTGTTTTTTTTTTTCCACATTTTTGTACATAATGAATTTAAATTAAGGTCTAACTTTTAGTTCTACCACCCCAACAGATCATCTTTCTTACAGTATTTTCATTTCACTTCTAATTTTCCACTAGAATGTTGAAGACATTTAAAAAAAAAATTACACAAAAAAAATCCTAATTCTTTTTGCTAGCTATCCAGTATTGCTTATTGAAATTATAAATTTTACTGCACCTTACACAAGTGTTTCTACCACAAGGTTTTGTTTGGATGAAATTTCGTATAAATATTTATCAAAAGACGAAAATAAAAAAGTGAAATAAATTATTTTTTAGGAACACTTTCCTTCCTTAACTTCTTTAGTTGTATAAATTGATTTTAATTTATTTTAAAAAATATTTAAATATATAAAAGAAAAGTTTAATTTCTATACATAGACACAAAATGTTATAACCAAAAGTATTCTGATATACTTTTTAGGATTTCTAATAGCAGTATTGCGAGTTTATTTATGATGAGAATTGTATTTTATAAGTTTAATTAGTTGTCGTAATTATATATCTTAATTAGTATTATTTAATTTTCAAAATTTGTATTCTTTTCAACTAATTTTAAGTACGACATTTGCGTAATTTTCGATTAAAATTTCCGTACAGTTTATTAATTCCCCGGAAGTGATTATCAAACCCTGTTGCATCTCTTTTAATATGTGATGGAATTAAATTAACTAACCGACAGAGCATTCAAAGAAAACGTAAATTCAAATAAGTTCTTGCAACCTCACCTTTCCTTTTAAAGAAATGGAATCCGATGTGGTTCAATTGTTCAAACATTGAGACATTGTACATTACAAATAATTACCGATTAAATTAAATTTGTATAACTACTAAAATAATGAAATAGAATCATCAGAGTTTTACATTAAAAACCGACATTTTGGATATCAACTCATAACTGGCCCTCCTCAATAAGAGAACCTCTCAACTCCACAAGAGGAACAACATAATCTTAATACCTAACAAAGATGAATAAATATTCACTACATTTCTAATTACTTCAGTGGCTGTCAATTTGTTGCATTAAACATTTTCGCATTTCTGATCTTCCATATATAGTTGCCATTGGGTGAAAAGGGTCAAGCTAAGATACTTGGAGACACACTTTCTTGCTCAAAAATTGCACTTGCCTTAACTCCTTGTGGCTCATTAGTTTGATGAATTCCAGTGTCACGTGTGTCTTAAATGAAATATATAATACAGTATTTTAAAGCCAAAACATGTCAGTATCTAATGCAAGTCAGTGAAGTGTCCAATCTTTTAAAACATTTATATCTAAGAGATATATGCATCGTATCGCTTTTCCAATAAGTGTAGCAGAACATAAACCTGTGAAGCTGTCTTTTTTACAGGAAAATGGAGAGACACTTTATTCAATGTTGGTTGTTAGTGATAAAGAATGAAGACGGTTAATGTGGTAGGAATTGGACCAAAAAGATGCAGCCATTCATAGTGAAACTTTTCCGTTTCACGGACATTAATATTTGTTGCCAAAACAGGTATTCTTTCACAGTCATTCATAGAACCTATACCATTCTACCATCTACCCCTTTTCATTAACTTCTACAACTTCAAATATCAGTAGAACATGATATATATATGTACTATATATGGCGTTATGATCTTGTATTTTGAGAAGATAGTTTTGCTCTCCAAGTTCATGGATTGTTCAAACTCCAATGGAGGATCAAAGAGGCTTCTGGACTTGGCGCAAAGGCTCCGCCTTTACAAGCCCCCAGTATTACCTGATGACATTTTGGATGATGTCATGGAAGAGAAGGTTGTCTCAGAAGTGAGTTATTCAGAATCAATCACCTCAATTGCTCAAAACACAGAAGAGTTAAGATACAAGAGAGCTGCTGTTTTGATCTGCATCTTTGAAGGAGATGCTGGGGATCTGAGAGTGGTGCTCACCAAGCGCTCTTCCAAGCTCTCCACTTACTCGGGTCAGTTCAATTTCATACAAGTGTTTTTAAGATTTTAAATGTAGGCCAATTCATGTGACCATGCTTTTGTCCTTTTTTTTTTAATTATGATAGATTACTATTATGTATAAGGCCTCAAATGGCAGTTTCGTTGCAATTTTTGACATTGCAAAAAATCAGAGACAAACTATTAGAACTACATTTGCAATGTGGTTGCTCTGCTGTGATAACAAAACTCTTGAAGTTAGTAGCTAGACTTTAAGGGTTGTGTCTATTGCATGTTGTTGACCTTGTTTTGCAGGTGAAGTGGCCTTGCCTGGCGGGAAAGCAGAGGAGGGGGACAAGGATGATAAGGACACAGCAAAAAGAGAGGCAATGGAGGAAATTGGGTTGGACCCTGAACTTGTCGATGTTGTTACTGTTCTTGAACCATTTTTCTCTAAGGTATAATACACTCTTTTTTACACATCAACTTGTTGGAGTAACTGATGTACCTCTTGGGCTAGTGTCTGAGAAGAATTGAACACTCCAACACGTGCCATTAGGAATTTTGGTTTACAATTTATGGATTCGTGAAGATTATATCATTGATATTTACGAAGAAACATTTCAGTACTAAAGGTATAGAATTTGGGTGGATATTGACACTCAGGAATTTTGAAGCATATATATTATATATATGCTTCTAGAGGGATGTATAATTTTGAAGCATCATATCACATGGTTATATCAAGTGAATAATGATCAAAACTATTGATAAAACTTTCCTCTTATTGCTTTTTGTAGTACCTCATGAGAGTGGTTCCTGTCATTGGCATTCTTCATGACAAGAAGGCCTTCAAACCTGTTCTGAATCCTGCTGAAGTAGAAGCTGTATTTGATGCACCTTTAGAAATGTTTCTCAGGGTTGACTCTTAATTTTATTTCTGTCTTATGTATGTATGTATGTTTTACTTTGTATTCATCTAGAAGTTAATGTCATTATATATATTAAACAGGATGAAAATAGGAGACAGGAGAAGATGCAATGGATGGGAGAGAATTATCTGATACATTTGTTTGACTATGAAATGGAGCATAAGAAATTCCTAATATGGGGTTTAACTGCTGGGATCTTAATAAGGGCAGCATCAGTTGTGTACCAACGACCACCAGCTTTCATGGAGCAGAATCCTAAATTCAAGCTTCCTCGGGATTTAACTCTGTAACGCATTGAATTTGACATTTAGTATTTTAGCCCTTAACAATTGTTCATCCTACAATAATATTCATCACTACCATAGATTTCAAGATTAAGTGTTTAAATGTACTAGGAAGGAAAAGTATCTCAGCACTTGGAATTCATATTCCTACTTGCAGAATGTCATCAATAAGTTACATCTTTTTACTTCAAAAAATGTATCAGTAATATTTAGAAACATTTTCGGAGTAAAAACTTGTTCAGCAGTAGTAGGAATATCCTCTCTAGCATATTTTTTTTATTGAAAGCTATAAAGTTAAATGAAAACCATTAAATAAATTTTGAAACTCATAATGTTTAAGACAGTTAAATTTTAGTATTTCCCTAGTTTGTTTCACTCAATTATCTTATAATTAAAATAACTTACAATAAATTTTAGCAATACTTTTAGTATATAGTTTGCATCTAAATTTAATTAACTTTTGCATTTAAATTATTTGAAATATTATTTAAGACTTTAAATATTATAAAATTAAAAAAAATTAAACTTGAAGTCTTTATCGTTTTACTTTTCTAAATCATAAAATATATTTAAGTCTACATTTTTTATTTCCCAACCATAAAATTCTCATACAATTTTATAATTATTTTAAATAAATGCAACTATTTATAAATTAATAACTAGCACATGTCCTCTAATTAGTAATCGAAATAGTGTATTTTTCATTGGATGCATATTAATTTAAAATTTATTTTTGGTATGTATTTGCATTCATATATATATTTCTTGTATAATTTAGTTTTATCAATAACTCAATAAAAAGTAAAAGTAATTATATTATATTTAACCAAATACTCGAAGTTGGTTTTAGAATCTATTTTAAAACCGTTTAAGAAATTTATCTCAAATTCGAACCTTCTCACATTAAGATGACGTAATAAATTAAAACAAATACGAGTTTGGTTTAATATAATCTTTATAAATAGAAGGATATTTTTTACACGTAAAGGGACCGTTTCTTCTTTTTACACTTATATCTACAGACTTGATATACAAATCTAACAATTCGGACATTCAAATGGAGTTTGAGATGACGGTTTAAAAAAAAAAAAACTTTCTGAATACAAGACAATATTTTAAGAAAAATATCTAATGAATTGCTAACTCGTCAAATCTACTTATAAAAGAAATGATCTAAACATAATTAGAAAGTAACAAAATTAAATATTATAGTTGTTAGTCAATGTTTTCGATTTATCTATAGATTAATTTTCATACATCATCACCCAACTTATCATAATATATAAAAAAATATATATAAGTTATATACATTTAAGAGTATTATTTCTCTAAGCTTTTGCCCTACTTGCACAAACATGATTTTATGGGGAAAGTTGTATGGACCTTACCCCAACATGTGGGTGTGTAGTCTTTTAATCATTTTAATGATTTTTATGTTTAAAGTGTGTCTGTTGTTTTTCTTATGTAAAGTTTTTGTTTAATGGATCTTTATATACCTTTCAACGAGTTGAAAAATTCAAATAATCTTATTATATAATTATAATAATACAAAAACTAATAACAATTTTTTTATGCTTACATATTTATAATTTCAATATAAATTTTAATAATATTTTGTAATTATTATAACATTTAATTTTTTTAATATCATAAAAAAAGTGTTATTATTATAACTGTGAAACAGAGGAGTTAGGTTGGGGTGGGAGGAGGAGAATGAGTGCAAACAGAGCTTCATCGAGATTACAGGCTTTGATCAATCACATCCAGTGTTCGTATAGCGTTCCCACCAACTCCAACATTTTGGATAAACCCATCGTTTTGAAGAAGAGAGCGGCGGTTCTGATCTGTGTCTTCGAAGGCGACGATGGGAGTCTGCGAGTGATCCTCACCAAGCGCTCTTCCTCTCTCTCAACCCACTCCGGTCTCTCCCTCACTCTTTGCAATCAATGTTCTTCTGTTTTCTTGTTTCAATCCAAGTTTCATCTCACTGTTATATGAACAGGTGAAGTGGCTTTGCCAGGTGGCAAGAGGGAAGAAGGCGATGCTGACGATGTACAAACAGCGTTGAGAGAGGCCAAGGAGGAAATTGGCTTGGACCCTTCTCTTGTTTCTGTCATTACTCCTCTCCAACCCTGCCATACTAGGGTATTTCTCCCTTTTTTTATTTATTTTTTTCATATTAGATTGTTATATCTTGTCCAAGAACAAATCTGCACTGCATCTAACTTCATTTGCTTCTCTTTAGGTTACCGATTCCTTTACTACTGTAAAAACCTCTTTAAAACTTAGATACTTTCAGTTCAGATTGTTCCTGCCTGGTAAAAATATTCTTTGAAGTCCTTATACTTAAAAAAAGGCTTTTTTAAATCTCTAACACATCATTTTTAATCTCTAGTTAAAGAATAAAAGTTAAAAATAATATATGTACGTACTAAACAAAATAGAAATGGCGTATAATGAAATGTTTTTAGGTGTATAATGAAATGTTTTTAGGTGTAGAGAGTCGATGAGACAAATTATGTAACTAAAACATCATATGAGTAATTAAATGTTTCAAAAACATGTAACCTAGTTTATTAGTAAATATTTCAATTCAATTGTACCAATCCATTTCTTAGATATAGGTTATCAACCACCCTCCTGCCTGCCCTCAAGTGCGAACTTTGTTGGGCTCAGGGTTCTGATTCTGGAACAAAATTGCTTCCTTTAAATCCAAGATTCTTAATCAGATAAGTTAAGTCCTGCAATTCCAGAGTATGCTATTATTTTACTATTTTGTAGTATCTATCTTCCTAAGACTCGCTTTTGTGGTGAATTATTACATACCGAGCTAATATCAGGAGGATCTTACTAACTTTATAGTATTTAGGTTAAAGCTTCTTCAATTATGCCCAGTTTCGGTTGACTTTTAGTTGATGGGATATTTTCAATTATAAAACTCTATTATTGAGACTTTTCTAAAACAGGAATGCAGAGTTTTGATTAGTTTGTAAGTGCTTACGATAAAATACATGAGATAGCTTCTAAAAAAGTTGAGATGAGTTTGTGGGTTTTAATGTGAGAAGTTTGATTCAATTTTACATTTTTAATTCATTCTATTTTCTTCTCCTGAATACTCAAATTTATCCAAGCTGACTCGTGTCCATAAATCTTAGTTTTGACACTATTGACAAACACATAATCCAGGTTTAGAGGCACACATAAACTCAAAAACTTACTTATTTTATATTAATTAAAAATATCTTTGAACTTTAGAATTTGCATAACTCAATACTCTTACATAGCAGTTTTTAAGTACAGTATGGTGTCACCATAGTACCTGTGCTTGGAGTACTGACCAACAAGGATGCCTTTTCACCAATTTTAAATCCAGCTGAAGTAGAAGAAATATTTGATGTTCCATTGGAGATGTTCCTCAAGGTTTGTTCTACTGTTACTGTTCTCAATTAAAATTTTGTATACTTGTTTTTTCCTGTTGAAATTTCGGGGCACTTTATGACAAAGACAAATGAACTTAATTTCTGACATCATGGTTGAATGCAGAATGATAATAGAAGAGCTGAGGAAAGAGAATGGATGGAGGAGAAGTATCTTTCACATTATTTTGATTATGAGGTTGGGAATAAGAAGTATGTGATTTGGGCTATAACTGCTTCAATCTTAATTAGGACGGCTACTCTTTTACTTCAGCGGTTCCCTGATTTTCTAGAACGGAGGCCTACAATATGGGGAGGGATGACTGAAGGTGACAAGATCATAATGCAGAATATTTCCAATTCCAAATAATGATTTTGGGTATGGCTGGAAAAATTTCTTTATAAGTATTTTTGGGAAAGAGAAATAAGAAAAAATGAAATAAACTTCTCTATGAATTAAAATTAACTTGCGCATAAATTAATATTTACAAGTTATTTCATATTAACTTCTCTAAAATCTAACTTTAATCTCACTCAGGAATTGATTTTAGTTGACGGAGAAATTGTATTTATTTCTTACTTTTTTCTTCTACAGTATTTATGGAGAAATTTCTCCAAATATACTATAATCTCTTTTCTAGGTTTGTAGAATAACGACCGATATGTGTATTAGATGGATTCTTAATAATGTTTCTTGGGAATTTTATAGGCAGTTTATATACATTGCATGTTTTGATAAAGCTTTGTGAATTTTACACACTGAAGAATCTTCGAGATGTAATTGTATTTACAAATCAGTTACAATTGTGTATTCTGACGACTACTCACATGCTTTAAGGCGATCTCTTTATAGTTGCTAAATACTCGGTTTATATTATAAAGTGGAAAAAAGAAAAAGTTGGTTAACCTTGTGTAGTTTCTGCTGGTTTTCATTGTTGCGTCAGACTGCATTATAGCAAATTGTTCACGCAACTAGTGTGGATTTTGGATTGTGTTGAGCCTCTTTTATATATATTTTCCTTGTAAAAATCTATAGAATTGTGTTAAAGACATGGATTTTTAGTCAACATGGAAGGAAGCAGTTCTAGCTTTTAATTAGGTTGTTTGCAAACCCATTTTATACTCGCCTCATTCAGTAAAACCACATCCACCAATCAAGTAAATGCAGAAGCTGTTCATATTAGCTTCTGCGTGATGTAGATCTGAATGGAAACTTACTATGAAAGAATTAGAGAGATGAATTAAGAGAGACACTCAGGGAGAGTCAGCGAATACACGTATGAGATCTTGAGCAAATTCAAAGAATTATAGATGTTACAGTGCGTGATGAATCAACTTATTTTCAATGAAAAAGTCATCTATATGGTACGGTGGGTGAATTTCAGTCAACGGCAAACGATACGCACATAGGTACAGAGGAACGCATAAGCAAAAATACGTTCCTAGTTATTTATTCGGTGTTTCTCATAAATTAGAAGTTAAAATGTAATAACCTTTGCAATAAAACTCAAAATATGTACGAATCCTAAAAGATTTTAACAAAAAAGTAACTTTTTAATTTTTTTTCAAATTTATGCTAATATAGGAATCACAGTTTGAAAACCCCAAGCTTGTGAAAGGGCTACAGATACAGAAGAAAAATAGGGAATGACTATTACACTTAAAAAGCTCGGAATTTCCTGTATAGGAGGAATTTATGAATCTTACTAGTGTTCAAGGACAATGAAAATCCTCTCAGGAAAGGTAAAATGTAACAGAGTAGCTGAATACCGCGTGTTATAACTATGACTTAGCTGAAAACCTCATAAAATTTCTCAGTGACAAGTAAACCTGAGTCTATTGACTCCAAGGGATCCTTTCTAAGACGGTGTCTCAAGCAGTTGGGAATGACAGTAGCAATATCTTCTGCACTTACTTTGTCTCTTCCCTTCAGAGCAGCAAGAGCTTTTGCGGCCCTATTCGTTACAATGTCTCCTCTTAGTCCATCCACATTCAACTCTGCACACACCTTGGAGATTTTCACCTTGAGATCTTGATCAATTTGAACAGAAGAAAGAACACTCCTTGCTGATGAAATTTGGTTCTGGAGCTTCTCTTGCTCAGTTTTGTACGAATCACGAAACTCCTTTGGGCTCTTGTCAAATCGACCTCTCTCCTCCACAATCTTCACTCTGAGCTCAGCATCCCTAACAGTTCCAACTTGAGCATGCATTCCGAACCTATCCAACAGCTGTGGCCGGAGCTCCCCTTCTTCAGGGTTGCCAGAGCCAATTAGGATAAACCGTGCAGGATGTGAGATAGAAATTCCCTCTCTCTCCACTGTGTTCCATCCTGATGCAGCAGAATCCAACAACACATCCACTAAGTGATCATCCAAAAGGTTAACTTCATCAACATATAGGATTCCCCTATTAGCTTTAGCCAGTAGTCCAGGCTCAAATGCCTTGACACCCTCAGTCAGAGCTTTCTCAATGTCAATTGTGCCGCACACTCTATCTTCTGTAGCTCCCAATGGTAAATCAACCATGTTAATTTTGGTCAAGACCACAGAAAGTTGCTCTCCTTGCAGTACACGCTCTCTCACTTCAACACCCATGAATTCTGGATCTTCTGGGTCTGAGTTATAGGGGTCACCAGCAACAACCTTGATTTCGGGAAGTAAATCAACCAATGACCGAACCGTTGTGGATTTCCCTGTTCCCCTGTCCCCCATGATCATTACTCCTCCAATCTTAGGATCAATCACATTGAGGAGGAGACAGAGTTTCATCTCATCCTGTCCAACTATGGCAGCAAACGGGTATACTGGTCTTTGGCTTTCTTTAGCAGCAGTACGCTGATTCTGAATATGAAAAGTTTACGGAGTTGGGTTATTGTAAAATGCATACACACAATCCTTAATTTCCCAAAAATCTAGCACTAACTTGAAAGTAAAAAACATAAATAAACTAGGTGTTTCAACACATTATACATTCAAATATGAGCTCATTTTTGTTCCTCTCATTTTCACCTTGCAATTTTCCCACAATCAACCATACTCTAAATGCACATATGTGCAAGAGTAACAGAAACCATGTAAGCTTTAAAGGGAAAAGAAAAATGGATAAATAATGTATGCACTCACAGGCAAATACTATTATTGATTTACTGTAGAGTTTGTTAACTCTTATAATAATTTATATAATAACTATCTAATTGATCAACCCAAAATTTGTTAAAAAATCAATAGGAGTCTCAATGGCTCAACGCACACCAACAAACGAATGGAAATCTTACAGCAATTAATCAAAAGTGCATCCATTATCTCCATATAATGCAAACCAAAACACAAACAAAGACACACAGAACATCCAGACCTCAAAAACTGAATATCCTACCAACCTGTTCTACAGAGTTAACTTCAGTGGCAACACTGGCAACTGAGAACTGAGACCTTCCCTTTATGCCGTGGATTCCGATTCCTCCATAAAACTTCCGCCCATAGCTCTGTCCTGCAAAGTCACAACCACTCAACTTAGAGTTTAAAAATCACACAATGCCCACAAGGACCCACGATCCATTTCCAGCTACAAACTCCCCAAGGAGAAACAAGTTCACAAATTTGGCAGAGTGAAATAGCTTATATGAAATGGGTCTGCCGCACACCCTCCAACAACTATATTGAAGGCAAAAAACAAAGAAAAAAACAGAGTTTTGCAAAGAAATGTACCTGAGGTTAGAGAGAGTGTGTGAACGGAAGGCTTGGAAGAAGAAGAGAAATAGCGAGAAGGCAGAAGAGCAATTGAAGAAGTGCCTAACGTGGTGGATGCCATAGGCGGAGAAGAGAAGGAGTGTGTGCTCTATGAAGCAGCTTGTTTGTTTTGTCCTTTATTCACCATTCATGGCAGCTGGCATGCCTCCTATTGGCCTCCCAACCTTTGGATAAGAAGATAGATAGATTTCATTCTTCTTTCTCTCTCCTCTTCTTCTTTTACTTAAAAAAATTAATCAATTAAATTATTAACTCCTTGAAGTTTTCAATATTTTCTTAAAATACCATGTACTCTTACATTTTTATTAAGGCAGAAAATAACCAGACCAACTACTTAATATTCTCCTTTTAAATTAAACGGTGATGTGTATTTTGGTTAATAGTAAATAGACTCTGTTACGAGCATTGGGTCATTACATATACGATCAAATTTAATAAACATGTACATTCAATTAAATTCAAAACTTGAGACTTATAAGTTGTGTGCTCATTACACTAATTATTCTTGCCAAAAGAGCACCGGAATTACGTGGCATTCTTTTTTTTATGTTAAAAAAATATGTTAAAATATATATATATTTACGTAACAATATATATTGCATGGCGTTCTTAGTTTCCAATAATTTGAACCTGAATTGATTTACCTGGCTTAGATGCAAGATGTCAGAAATTGACTACATCTACAAGGGACAAATGGCTTATGTTCTCCAATCATCTCACTGCAATGGGTGATAATAAAGAATAAAGTTTGAGACCAATGTTGAAAAATGAACTGTTGTTTCGGATATCTCACATTATTTTTTATCTTTATCATACATATTGTTTCATCACTTGTACGGTTATTTTCTATTTTTTCTTTTCAAATATTCAATACCTTCACTTATTCGATATTTGTAGGCGTACGCGATGACTGTTATCAATATATCTACAAATCCTCCAATTTTGAACCAAATTTCTTTTTCGGTATAACTCGTTTTTAATCATATAAATTCATTGCAATATATGAAACTTTATTATGATTTTTTTACAGATTGGACTGTTTTAAAACTAAACAAAATTGAACAAGTAATCAAGTTGTTAATAAAAAAAAAAACAATGGTTGGTATCAACACATTCATAATCTGATGAATGTGTAAGCAATATAATTACTACATTTTTAATTACTTTAGCCTTTCAATTACTTACTTTATAACTGGTTTTATTTTACTTTGGAATCCTATCATGTTATGTTATATTTTGTTAAAAACTGCTTTTTTTCAATTTTATTTTAATAATGAAGTCCAGTTATATTTATATTTTTATAATTTTGAAATCTGAATTTTAATTTTTATAATTGAACAATTAATTTAATTATTATAATCATTACCTTTTTATTCTTGAAACTAAAAATTATACACAAGACACAACTGTTGGATATAAAACCTTCATCATTCAAGTTTTGTTTGAACAAGATATTTATTACTCTTGACTTGGTGAAACCATGTGTGTATCTATAAGTGACTTGGCCAGTGTTCTTGAGTAGTGGAAAAGACTTGCATGGCTTGTCTGAAAGCAGGCAAAGCAGAGTGTCTCAAAGTGACCAAAACCTTGAAGCCCTCTTTCTTCTGAGCAGAGGCAGTTGAATAAGGCAAAAAGAAGCAAGGCTCAACACTCCCAAGCAGGTTCCTCCCAAGGGGCAACACAGTAACTGGGCCTCCCCATCCAAAGTCCACAGTTGAATGGCCCAAATGCCTCCAATCAGTGAACCCACTCACCTCTCTTCCTGCTGTGATCCCTTCACCAAAATGCAGCTCCTGATAATCTATGTAGGACCTCACATACTCATCACTCACATTACTTTTACTCTTCTTTATTAGCTCTGCAGTTTCCCAAATGGGTCTCTCTATCAACTCCTTCGCACTCATCACTACGTACATTGGCACACAACCGTTGCCCCAATACCCATCAGGGAGTGCTGCCTTCACCAGTCTCCGAATGTTAATTGAGTATGCAAACTTCACCTTCTCGTCACCCTGGATTCCACATGCCCTCACCCTGTCTCGCCAAAATTTCATCAAAATTTAAAATGCTAATACTACTTCGCAATTCTACACATAAATGGGTACTTCTAAACTTCACTGTGCTTATTAGAAACAAGGGACTGAAAAATAGGTTTTGTATCTACTAAAATATCATACTATGTTTTTTGTCCTTGTATTGTCTCTGTCTGATGTAAGAGTAAAATGAACTTCACTCATGCAGATATTAACTCTTAAAAATTAATTTAAACTACTGTGAAACTTACTTGGCTCTCCAAATGTAGGCACCAAGAGCCTCAAAAACGGTGAAGTTGAACCCAGACTGCTCCAACAAGGATCTCTTCAACATGTGCAAGCACTCATCCTTCACATGAAAGCACTCTCTCGCAACTCCACCCACATCCTCTTTGTACGGAAAAACCCCTTTTTCCAAATGCAGAAACTCATCGATCAACGCTGAATCCACTCTTGGCGGCTCCCTGGGACCCAACAACCTGTCGCGCTCCCACACCGTCTCCACCGTCATCCGCGTCGCCCCACGAGCCAGCTCTGCCATCGCGTTGAAGAAGAGCGTGCCCCCCATGCCGTCGCACAGAGAATGGTGAATGGCGGCGCCAAGGACGAACCCGCCGCACACGAAGACCGTCACCTGGAGTATGCAGGGGTGCTCCAGCCCCTCCTCGGGGCCCGGGTCGGGCACCAACTGCTCCGCTAGAGGCGAGGCCGGGTCGTCGAGGTGGTTGACAGAGTGGAGGGTGCAGTCGGCGGCGGCGAGGACGAGGGGGACGCCCTGGCCAGCGGCACACCAGAGTTCGAGGCGGTCGGGGGAGGTTGGGCGGCGGCGAAGCGTGGCGGCGAGGGGGTAGAATTGGGTGAGCGCGTGGGAGAGGGAGGAGGAGATGACGTGGAAGGGGTGGAGGGTGGTTGGTGCGGCGGTTGAAGTGTAGACGCGGAGGTAACGGAAGGTGAGGTGGAGGTTGGGGTCGGTGTCGAGGTGCGAGAGAGGGAGTGAATGGTCCTGAAGGAAGGGACGCTCAGAAGGGATTATGACACTGCGCTCTGACCTTGTTATCATTTCCATGCTTTATGTCTGATTCTGTTTCATTCTTCTTCTTTTTCTTCTTTCTGCTTCTTTTATGGGAAGGTTTTGCAGTTTGGAGTCACTGTCTCCGACCTAAACTATAGGCATGGTTAATGTAGTTAATAATATTTTTCAGTTTTCTAAATATAAAATTGACATTTCAATTTTCTTAAATATTTATTTCTAATTATGTTTGTACAAAATAAAATATAAAAATACCAATAACAAACTGATATAAATTTATGAAATTTTCAAATCTAAAATTCCTCCATATTAAAATTTAATTTATAAACCTAGTAGGCATGAGTGGAAGAAGATAGGGGGGCGTGGAGCGTGCTGCATCCCATGTTCTCACCAAACACTGTACGCACCAACCCCCACGTTATAATCAGATCATTCACCTCTTCTAAACCCTTTACATTTGTTCCATGGATAAATAAATACAACACCTTATTAACTAACGCATACTTTCTCTAAAAAAATAATATGAGGCCTCAATTTGCCCATTATGGGCCAATGTAAGATGTGCGGGTGTGTTGATTGCATGGGGCATGCTGAATACTGAAAACAGTAATACAAGTAAGACAATATAGTAAAATCAAATAAACATACAAAATACTATTGAATCCAATACAATAACACACAATATTAAATATGATGACAATGTGATGAACTTTTCTAGACATTTTTTTTTTTCATATAGCTACATAAAAATTAAATATCTAAGACGAAATTATGTAAAGCAATAGTAAAACAGGCTTGATGCACTGAAAATATACAAACCAAATAAATATGATGTAAATTAAATGCATCAAGATGGGCATTACTAATAGCAGATAAATTCTCATTCATCGTATAGATATTTTTATATTTAAATAGTTGTATAGATAAAAACAAATCAAAGATAGTAAATATCGTTACTGGTAGTACAAAAATTTTGAATTAACGATGCTACATTAAAAATATAAGAACTTTAAATTTGATGAAAAAAAATTTGAAAAGATATTTGAATCAAAATATAATTCTTTTTACACGTATTGTGTGTCAAATTCAAAATTTAATAATTCGGATTAAAAATTATTATAATTCTAATAGTATATCAACTTCAGGCCAATGCAAAAAGGTATTTTTAATTTGATACGGTGATCCGAGATTCTAAATTTAAATTTACATAATAATATTTTAAAAGATAAAATTATAATAAGATCAAATATGTAATATTGAAAAGGTCGTGATATTTAACAAAAATAATGAAATTATATTTGTAAAATTACTAAAAATTATATTTCTGCGTAAAAATAAAACAATAGACATATATTTATACTTTTAATGTATAGAGTAATTTAATTTTTGACTCTGTTAAACCAACTCTTTGCGTTCAACAAAAAGTGTGAAGAAAGTAGCCGCGTCACTTGCTTTTTGACGTCTCTTTCTTTCTCAAACAAAACCAATCAGCAAAGAGGCCAAATATTTAACTTTTGAACATGTAGAACGAATGATGAAATCTTCACACTTAGGTATCTCCTATATGTTTTTTTAACACAAGAAGAGTCTCCTTGTGTCAGTTACGGATTTATGGTATCCGAGTTGCTTTTTGATTATGTCCGAAGGCATGTCTGGAAAGTTAGATATGGTGATAAATGACAAAGTATGGGAATTTTTTGGAACTCTGCAGGTGTCAGCAGGAGCCAATAGAAATGAACAAGTGAAGAATGGAAGTAAAATTTGGGTGTGTCGTGTTGTGTCCTAGTATTCACCCAGTCATCAAACTACCAAAAGCCATCATCACTGGAGGGGAACGCAACAAAATTATTTGAGGTGAGTTTGAGAGCTTGGAATTTTGCTCAACTCATACTAAAATATAACTCTCAATTTCTCTCCCACCTGCACGCTTTCTCGCTATATATACTTTGTACCTCTGCACGGCTTCTTACATTCTCGTAGAGACATTTTGTCATACACATTGTGCATTCCGTCAACATGTTCAAATCCAAACCCTGCTTCTTCTGCCTTCTATTTCTGCTCCTCTTATTAACCACTTCTAAATCTCGTCCTCTCCAAACTCCACCTACTTTCAAGAGCTTTCCGGCCCAACATTCACGCTACGGAGCCCAGGCCCGTCCTAGTGTCAGGCTCTTCTTATCCGAATTTGAAGAAAGCCCACGTAAGCCTGGAAGACTTTCCCCTCAAGGCCCAGACCCAAAGCACCATTGATAAACTGATTGGAGAATGGTCTTAACGTTTGGGTGACTATTTGTTATGGGAGAGAAATCATTTTCTCTACGTATTAATAATTTAAGTTTTACTACAAAAAATAATTTACACAATATGTGTAATATATTGTGGGTGCATTGAGGTGTATGACTTTTTTAAATAATTATATTTTTAGCTCTTTGAACAAGTATAATAAATGTATAATAGTCTGAGGTCTTTTTTTTTAAATTTCAATCAAATAATAAATTTTACAAATCGATAATGTAAATGTCTAAATAAAATCACCACAGTCTATGATAGTATCAGTATCTTACATTTATTCTTTGTAGATTAATTGTGTTGATGTGGGACATGAATACAATTCAATTAATGTAGTTAAACTTAGTAAACTGAAAGATTTAAAAGAATTAAGCCAAATTATTAAACCCATTTTTCACCTAAGAAAATGGCTAAAGTGATGACGTATATATTCATAAGATGACGACAGAAACAAAAGGCCGAATGAATCGAAATAGCGCCTAGTCAAACTTTGCAAACGATAAAGCGTTTTTTTGTCCAAAAGGAAAATTTTCTGTGATCGTGTGTAGCATAGTGATGGATGATGATGTGTAAACCACATTAGCACAAGAACGATGATTGGATGATGCATGAGCATATGTGATATTTAGATAGCTAGCTTTATATGCTTTCATTCTTTAACATGTCGAATGCTAATTAATCTTCCATCTTTTGACAAAGCATGGATTTAATTATATATGTGATAGTTATGTAGTCCAAGTAGGTATGAAATCTAATCATAATGCTCTCCTTTCAACAAAGATAAACGCCACGACTTAGTAGGAAATAAATTTAAAACTTTAATACTCGTTCTCATTTATGTTGAGTTTTATTAGGGTTAGTAAATTCACGACTGATGTGTCATTCCATTTTTTACCATTTTTAATTCACATATATATTTTAAATAACTTATATATTGATTTATTGATTATTTTTAATTTAAATATGAAAATATATTAAAAAATAAAAGTTATATGACTTGAATATGGTAAAAGCTAACAAAATAGTATAATTAAAATAAATGTAAAGCAATGATAATTTTCTTAAAATTTGTACTTTGCCTTGTTGGTTGCCATTGACTTCTATTTGTAGTCACAAAACAAAACTTATATGATTTTTATATATACTAACATACCAGAACAAGACTTTATAAATATAATTATAACATCTTCATGATTTGTAAGGAGATTAATCATTTTCAATTCAATTTCAAAGAATTAAACTTCAAAAATACTGATATATTAGTTGTATTGTTAGTATAACAATAATAATTTAAATCCTAATTAATATCTTGTTACTTCGACAATAATGATATAAATCTAAACAAAATCATTGAGTCATGTTATTTCATGTCAATGCACATTTCTACCATATAAAAAACCGTAATCACTAACTATAACACTAGTAAGAAAAAAAACTCTTTTAAATCATGTAATTTATGTTCTAAATAACTAATATAATTGATACACCTAAATTTTATTCATCATGTGATTGATATTGTTTAATCAAATAAAATTAAATATATGTGACAATTATTATATTATTTTATTAAAGAAAAAAAATTAACTTTAAAATGAATTTTATTTTGAAGGAATCGTCTAGCCTTGTTATTTTGCTTAAATTTATAACTTTTATTGCATCCTTCAAATTTTTATGTTTAATTGCATATAAACTTTAATTTGACCATTATATTAACTATTAACAAATTTTAAATAAAACTAACAAAATTAATAATACCGTAATGTCTTTTCTTATATACATGCACATCCATATAATACTTTTGTCTAAAAAGGTTTTATTTTTGTCATATAGCAAAAATATCAGATGAGACTCATTTGACCTTATTGATCTGAAAACCAGAAAGTTGACTCAGAAATCCTACTAGTACGTAGACCACTTTTGTCTCCATGGTTACTTCGAAAATGGTTGTATTTCATGTGAATTCTGAGGCCAAGAATGTATCTAGCATTATACAAAAACTTCATATATATGAGGTCATTCACATTCAAGCCAAGAAAATGAAAAACTCTACAAGAAAAGACATTTCACACGCCAATAGACATTACCCAACATATTGTTTTCCACAAAATATAGCCACAAGAAAAGCACGATCATAATACAATGGGTAATACTGTATCAACAGATCTTTCCATGACGACAAAAGCACCATAACCCCAAAAAGACACTCCTTTTGTAATGCATCATTCTGTTACTACAGAAAGGCCTTCAGGGGGTCATTAGGGTCAATATCAGCAATAAGTGGGAGATCAACTGCTATAGATTCCAGACTCAATCCTTCGTCTCTCAGCTTTCTGATTACTTCCTCAAAAACAACTTGATTGCCACTTTCAGTGAGATGCAAACCATCACTGCATTTCAGTCACCAAAACCATAAATTCATACCAAAACAATCACTCTTCGATTCATAATTGTAGAGAAAAAGAAGACACAACTCAGCAATCAAAGAAACCTCATAACTCTCTTAAATTTGTGTTTACCAGTGAAAAGGAGGCACTAGGTGCCTTTATATTTCAAAAAATGACATAAGGTAATAATTGTGGTTATATAATAAATAATGGACGGTCTGGGATATGTTGTGTTGTTGGAAGATGAGTGATTTAGAAAGTATAAATAAGATTGTGAGAGAGAATTATTACTTATCGTATATTACAAAGGTAAGATAGAGCATATCCCATTTATTATGTACATAACTCTCTCTCTCTCTCTCTCTCTATATATATATATATATATATATATATATATATATATATATATATATATATTATATAGATATACAACTATAGATACATAATAATTAGTGAATGGTTTGTGGTGTGTTGTGCTAAAGATATGAGTAGTTTAAAAAATGTAATAAGATTTTGAGAGAGAAATAGTAGTGATAGTTATAAGAGAGTAAAATAGGACACAAAAGGTGTACAACATATATGACAAGACAAAATCATCATTTTGTCAGCATTTTAAAAATTTAAGTGGAAACTATAGTCAAGATATAGAATAGAAAGATGCAAAAATAATGTAAGAGAAAACATATAAAGGTAAAACTTTTGTGAGACCTTAGATAGTCTTTTTTCCGGTGCTGCATTTTGTTCCAGAGATCAACCACAGGTATCCCACATTCTCCAGCCACCGCAATACATGCTCTTGCATACTCACCAGCTGCTTCATTTGTCCTTTCTGAAAGACCCTGTGGATTTTCTACATACGGATATCTACAATAGATTTATAGAAATTAATTTATTCAGGTTTAACCTCTATTGTACTGTATCGGAGAAAATCAAATACAATCAGTGACAATATGAAGAAGAAAGGGCCAATGAAACATTACCTACAACGTAAATCCTCATCAATCGGAGGAGGAGTTATGAGGAGAACCAAAGTTGTGGGCCATCGCTTCTACATCTCAAAGGAAAACTTGCAATATTTAAGATAATACGGATATGTATTGATGGAACAGGCACATGTATTGATTATACCAACATTGAATTGAAATGTATAAGCTGGTCCTAGACTAAAGTTTTGTTCCTTTAAAATGAGAAATGCATAAAGCCAGAAACTAAAGGCATTTTCACAAGTAATTTGAATTAAAATGCCTCCTATAGTTGAATGTGAAGGCAAGGACAGGTACATCCTTATAGTTTATTGCTTTACACATCTACACATCTTATCACTTTAGAGGAATTAAATTCTTATTACTTGTACTCCATTGCTAGCATCTACTTTTCTCTACAACATCCTTTCAAACTTTTGGCGATGAATATAGTCCATACGTTCATTGTACACATGTATCTTCCCATTAAACTAAAAATACTCATATCATGCAACAACTGTAAGCATTCATTAGATCGTGGGCCGCGCAAGGCTCAATAACCTTCCTCTTTGAATGTGGGGTACGTCATTAGCCACTAAGAAGGACAAATAATCATATAATTTTAACCAATTTTCAGAAACATATAATATCATTTTATTAACCTTTTTAATCAGTGGTGTTAGATGAAGATTAGTTGAGACTACAAACACACATGATGTTTTTTTCAATAAAGATGAATTTGTTATTTCTGTTATACACTTTAATAATTTTTGGTAAGAGACTATGTCTTAGTCCTTAAGGAGAATGACCAAATTCTTGCAGTCCAAAATGCGTGTCTTCCACGTAATCCTATCTAACATTCATACCTAACAGCTCATAGTCGACCGAGCAGAATAATATAATTGCATGGAAGCCAAAGAAAAGACACGAGAAACAAGACACAAAAGGGTTTAGGTCGTGAAAACAACGATAGGCTCCCTTCAACTAACACTTCCCAGTTTCCCCAAAAGAAAACCAATAAAAAATTGGACCTTTACACAAAGGTCTCGTGCAAACTCCACTCCCATGGGAGAGAAAAAAAAATACATAAAAAAGCAAAGAAGGAGGCCCCTTTTGACAGGGTAACATGGTCAAGTGGCAAAGAAAACCAAACACACTTCCCTTTCCCACGGCGACGCACGTGTGAGACCCGAAACCACCTCTCATTTCTCAATTCTGAAACCCCACAACACGCACACACTTATATTTTTGACCACCCAAGACAAACAAAATCATCATAACATTCTATCCCACCAAACCTCAAATAATTAACCCCTTCTGTGACATGCAACATACACAATAAAACCACGCTTATCAACCCGCAAGAGTCAAATCTCTAACCTAAAATGAATAAAAAAGAAAACTTTTCACATCTCTTAAAAACAGTGTCACTGCGTCAGTGACACCTTTCTGGGTTTCACCACCCTACAACTTTTCCCTTAATCATTTAATCTAAAACACTTGAGGCTAATTTACCTTGAAGAAGGAAACAATGGAATGAAGGTTCCGCTTGTATTCGTGGAGAGGCACGTGCTGAAAAGCAGAACATCTATCAGGAAGGCAAGCGTCGTTGGCCCCAAAGAAAACAGTCACGGCAATAGGCGCTGTTGCAGTTCCACCGTCACCACCCTGTGACGCCGGGAAAACCCTCTCCAACACCTTCAAGGCCCACCGCGTGTTGTACCCGCTGTAACCTCTCAGCACCACATCAGCCTGGACAACAACCAACCCCATTGGCAAAAAAACTGAACTTTACCACGAAATGTTTAAACCCACAAAAAAATGAAACAACATGGTTGGTTAATTAAGGGTAGAAGGAATACCGTCCGAGAGAAATGGTGGGCGAGAGAAGCACCCCATCCAGCCGGTGAGAAAGAGTCTTCAGTGATTGAATCACCGAAGAGGTAAATCTTTGGCCTTGTCATGGTTTTTGGTGAGAGGAAAAGAGTAGTTTGGTGGGTGCGGGTGAAGAAAATGCAGATTTGATTGGGTTTGGGGGGTTACGATGTTGATGCATTTGGGATTAAATAAAACTGACAATGGTTTTTAGGTTTGGGTGGGAAAAGGCTGCAAATATTTAAATGCACCCAATTCATTGCATTGCACCAAAAAGGCATGTGCTGACAGAGACACTGCCAGGGGCGGCGAGCGACAGGGACAGATGGGGCTACACCACTTCTCGTTTTCTCAACTTAAAACTTCCAATAACTCATCAATTTAATTCAATTTATATAGTCATTTATAACTTTTATATTTATTAACTGATAGGATTATTATTTTTGTTTCGTTATTTTATTTCTTTGTTTTTAAGTGTTAAACATATAAAATTTTACGATTAATATAAAATGATATTATAATTAATTTAAATAAATAGGTAATTTTTATTATTTATATTATTTATATTATTATTTTATATTAATAGTAAAATTTTCACATCTTTTAATATCTAAAAATAATATAATATTTACATATTTTAATTTAAAAAGTTAAACGATAAAAATTTAGTTATAAAATATTTAATATATAAAAATTTAATAAAAAGTCAATTAAAAATATCTAAATATATAAAGACTAAAAACTTAAGTAATATTTTCTTTAACAAAAGTTAATGACACTGTAGAAAGTAAGCTTATAACATTTTTTTATGGTATGATAAATATTATAGTTTTCTATATTTTAATATATAGTTATTTTTTTTCCTTTGAAAAAGCATGTATTTGTTTTTTATTTAATGTTACCTTTCAATTGTACAAGAAACTTTAATCTTAATTATAAGAAATATACTACAGCTCTTTAAAATATATAGATATTTTAAAGTAGTCTTAAAATTTATGAGATTGTTAGTTAATATTAATCAGTTTAATGATTTTTATCAGTATTAATAGATTAAGTATTAATTTCTAACATATAACTGAAAGTAATATATTCTTTGTAAGAAATAAGAAGGTTATGTAAGAAGTTGTATTATTATAATAATAATTATTATTATACGAGATATCCCTGTTAACACAAATTTTTATTATATATTTTATCACCCTTTTAAGTATCGTAACTAAAGTTTCAGCAGATTTTGAATAATATTCACAAACTTCTATCTTCAATCAGACATTAATTAACTAACTTTAGTTAATAATTTAGATACTATTATAATTCACCTATCCTTTTTAAAACTTTATTTTACGATATTTACGTATCGCGTAGCTCATTCAACATTGTGTCATTGGAGCAATAGATGTAATATAAAAATTTAACACAATGAGGATCGATTGTTTATAATTAAGAAAAAATAGTTATTTATTTATAATTAAGAAGTAACATTTTTATAAAGATGTGAACATTTTAGTGGGAGCCATTTAGGCATGGTTGTTTGGCATATAATCACTCAACCAAGAACATTGGGTGAGTTTGGTTTTAGAAAAGCTAGGGCACGTACTACAGCTCTATAATGCAATGGCCCCCATAGGATATTTTCAACATTTCATCATCCCCATAGGGGTGCAGTTTAAAACCATGGGGGTGTAGAATGCAATTGCCCAATTCGTGTTTGGTGCCTTGTCCAATCTAGCCCAATCCACAGCTGGGCTAATTAAACAATTGGGCCGACTACAAATTAAACAAAAGGCCCGTTCCTTCTCCTCCTCCCGCACTCGCAGGAGCACAAAACCGCTCTCACCATTCTCCGCACCGAAGGCGAAGGCAGCAAACACCACCGCGCACCCAAAAAGGTTCATTCCAACCTTCTTACTTCTTTTTCTACTTTCCCCCATTTTTGCATCTACAGAACAAAACCTCATCAACTAGCAGTCATTTCACGCTCAATTATTTACTTTAATTTAATTTAATTTAATTTTCTCTAAATTATGCGCAATTACAGCAAATAATTGGTATATTGATTTCAGGGATCGCTATGCTGGGAAAGACGAGGAAGGTTTCGGCGCGTGGCGAGGCCGTGGCAGCGAACTACGCGTTTGGCCCGGCGGAAGATGACGTAATCATCAAACACCGGCTTCTCACGCGCACGACGACCACCAGGGGCGACCCTCCCTTGAAGAAGCTCCAAAAGAAGTTCACCTCGTTCGTCTCGGAGGTTGATAAAGACGAAGACAACTACAACGACTGCGAAAAACTCGCCAGAGCCTTCTTGCAGGAGCTCACGACCTTCGAGATTCCGCTTCTGAAGAGCAAGGCTATTGTGGAGGCCAATGTTAGGGAAAAGGAGAATTTCAACGAGTTGAAGGAGGAGATGAATCGACAGATCCTGCAGGCGCAAGCCGACATTGAGGATCTCAAGAAGCAGCTGGAGGAGAGCAAGGTCGAGAGGCGGCACAAGGAGGAGTGCGAGGCTATTAGGAAGTTGATTGCGCTGCAGCCACCCAGGTCTGAGACAATGAAGGTTATTTCCGAGTTGGAGAAGGAAATTGCGGCGCTGGACACGGAGAACACGGCTGGTTCCAGGTTGTTGGAGCTCAGGAAGAAGCAATTTGCATTGTTGTTACATGTGGTATGTGTTATTTTGAAGCCTGCTTAATGCTTATGCTGTTATTACATAATGTGGTTGTTGAAGAGTTTTGCTTCGGTGAATTATTGGGCTAGTGTAGATAGATAGAATGCAACCGATGTTATGAATAGTGTGCTTTTAATGAGAAGCGAGCTAAGTGGTGCTGCGAGTATGGAATAGAACTTAGTGGATGGCATGCCATTTTGAAAATCGAACACCCTCTAGATTTGTCTGATATTTAGACTTGATTCAAATGATATCAGTATTTATATGCAGCCACTAATGTATATGAAAAACTGAACTCACTGAAAATGTATCTTTTTCATACAATTCAATTGTCATCACACGCTTACAAGTTGCAAGTGGTATCTTAGAACTTCCATGCTGTTTTTTGTGGTGAGAAGCGGGCGTGTATATAGTGTAGCTCTTTTAATTTAGGTCTAATTATTTTTAAAGATAGAGCTCGTCTTGCAAGTGAAGAGAAAAGTGAAGAAAAATAAAAGTGAAGAGAAAGAAGTAGCAAAAAGAATGCGAAAACAGATATAGAGAGAACTTGTATAAACTGAAAAATAAAAAATGTGGGGTAAGAAGTTGATATGCCCTTGAGCTCACATCTAAGACATGTATACAAAAGGAGGTCTGAAATGGGAAAGGCCTGCCATTAGTGACTGGGTTTGGAATGGATGGTTGAGGAAAGAAGGATAAACTAGTTTTGCAAATGGACAGCTGGCAAAATGAGAGCGAAGAAGGAACAATTGAGGAAGATTTTTCAGAGGGAAGGTGTGAGGAGGGGATTGGGTAGAGGGGGCAAGTGAGGCTAGACCGACAAGACTTCCCTGGTATCTGGTGAAGCCTTTGTGTCTCTCTGCTTGGGTTATATTTTCTTACCGTTTTCTGCATTTGAATTTCAATGAACCCGAGGACTACCTCTGAGTTCAAGCAGCTGGTCCCCTGATATTATTGGTTGATTTCATTCGGTAACGAATGTAGAAGTTGACATGATAATCTGATGACCAAAACATGAGCTAAATACATCTGAAAGGGTAACTTGAGCTAACTAAACTGTATTTCAGGGTTATTTCATTGCGGCATGCAACATTTACATTGGTGATTAGGATGAAAATTGTATAATCATATCAATACATCAGTGCCTCTGAACTGGAAAAAGTTGTAATTTTAAAATTTATAATGTAAAATTGCTTTGAAACTCATGAAGTTGTTGCCTTGTAAAATATGCTGATAATGAAATCATTCTGCTGTAATTTTTTCTTTGAAGTTTTTTACCAGGGATGTGATCATATTTCAATTTCCCTAATTGCCCTTGGTATTATTAACCTGTGACTGTGTGATTTTCTCCAAAAAGTACCCATATGCTGCATTTTGAAAAAGAGTTCCAATATCTCATTCGCATCTTTGATTATTTTTCGTTTGTCATTGATAAGAGTGAGAAAGAAAATTAAATGGTCAAAAGATTTTATAGGTTATGAACAGAATATTATTTATAATATTAAGTATATATTTTAATTCCCCAAAGTTAGATGATGATATTTGTAGGGCAGTTGTTGGTATCTTTTAGGTTATAAAAGTGTATTCCTTCTTACCTATTATAAAGGAATGAAAAATATAAAAGTTATTTTAGAACAGTGTAGCCATTATAGCTTCCTAACAGTGTTGCTTTTCTTATTTTTATTTGTTGACTTGTGGAATGAAATATTTATATCTCTGTTATGACAAGTGCTAACCTTTGCTAACATTTCAAACTAAAACACTTGAATTTAAAGAGTCTGTAGAGTTTCTGTGTGGCTCTTTGGTTAAGGATATCTTCATATCATATGTTATTATTGTGTATTTTCTATTAGCTTATAATTTCCCGTGTCACGTGAACTTTGTTCTTCAGTCAGTTCTGTGTTTCACAGCCCATATATCTTATGAATTATAACCATCACGATTTCCAAAACTGGGACAGTTGAAATATCTTGTTGAATATCTGTAATTGTTAACTGTAAATTGACACAAGGCTACTGTTAGTGATACTGTATGTTGTGGTCTTCATCGGCTATGTTGACTGTTGATGATGATATTTATTATGCTTCCTATCCTTCTTGCAGGTGGATGAGTTGCAAAACACAATTGAGGAGGAGCAGAAGAGCCTCGTTGAGGAGATGAGAATGGCAACCGAGGAGCTTAAGAATGGGCTGGAGGACACAAGTGGGGCGGAAGCAATGGCAATTGACCAGTAACTAAATCCAACTTTAATCTTCCTGTTGTAACATTTCAGTCTTGGGTTTTTTCTCAATTATTAGGAACCATATGTAAATGAAACATCAATACTATTATGTTAATGCTTAGACCTCTGTAATACTAAATGCATTTTTGATGAAAAAAAAAAAAGAAGTAATACTAAATGCATTTTGTTTGGATTTTTCTATCAAAATTTTAGTAGCCATTCCTTTGTTATAGTTGGGGTTTTGTCCACTCCTTATTTTCTTTTTTTTAATCGTTTTTTAGCAAAATAAAGTGATGTATACTTGTAACTTGTAAGGTATTTGTCTGGCGTACCACTATCAAAACCATACAGAGTGGGGTTTGACAATTACTAAAAAAAGAATATGATTAAGGTAGATATTACTGATGAAATATTGAAAATTTGTATTTGTATGTTATAATTTGATAAATGCTAGAAATATAATTTTGTGAAGCATACTCTGTTGAATAAACTTTTTATTACAGCATGAAATATATTGAAAATCATGTATTATTTAGATTTTTATTTATTTAATATCTTGTATACATAAATTTTAATTGATAATAAAAATCGGTTAAACTTTTAAAGAAAATGTTTGAAACTGCGATGTTAGTTTTCTCAATTAACAAAAAAACTCCAGTGACCATGAATACTGCCCAATTTATGGTTGTAATTTTCATTCCATTAAAATTAATTGTGCAGTAGAAAACTTCTTTTCATGGTAATGTTGAAAATCCATATAGAAGTTAATGTAATTTTAAATCAAATCTTTTAAAAAAACTATTACTTCTTTATTTAAAAACTTTCTTTATTTAAAAAATAATAATTCAGTAATTATTTTCTGAGATAAATAATGAGATCATGCATTAAGTTTTAAATGATGAAATTACTAAAAAATGAAATTAGAAGTTTTCTCTATATTTTTTTTATTCAAACTAATATACTTTTTTTTAATAACGAGAAGATATTATATTTATTTTTTTATATTATATTAAATAACCCTAAAAAATTTCTCTAATTCTAAAATTGATATTTTTTTTTCTAATTCTAAAATACATAATTATCATCTTTGTATTTTTAATAACTTTTAAATGATCATACATCCGTATTTTTAGTAAACGATATTATTTTATACTAAATAAGTTATATTTAATTTAAATTCTAATTCAAATTACTTTTTCTTCTTTATTCTCGTAACCATTTTTTCTTTTGTAAATTATTGTATTTAGTACATAAAAAATATTTTTCAAGTGAAATGTTCTTCCTGTTTCATTCTTCATCCTCTATGTCTTTTTATCTCTCCGTTCTTTCATTAAAATTTCTCTCTCTCCCTCTTTTTTCCTACTTTGAGAAAAAAAAAAAAAAAAAAAAAAGAACTTAGTTTTATAAAAAGCTATTGCCAATTGATCTTACGTGAACCTGTGACTACTAGAAATAGTTTACTATGTTCCATTTTACTGTATTTTCAACGAGAGTTTGCTTAACTTGGCTCTGCCGATGTCAATGAGAGGATGAACAATGGAATATTCAGACCCTTCTTCTCGTCACGTGCCTTCTGCACTTCGCTCATCTCACCTCATCGACCTTTTCCTCAAAATCATGACTTTGCTTCTCCCTCTACTTTGTTATCCAGTGATCTGCAGCATTACATTAATTCCGAGACTCCTACCCACGGTCAAAAGATCCATTCTCGCATTCTGAAATCTGGGTTCGTTCCAAACACCAACATTTCCATCAAGCTCCTTATTTTATACCTGAAATGCAACTGTTTGAGATATGCACGCCAGGTGTTTGATGATTTGCGGGAGAGAACTTTATCTGCTTATAATTATATGATTAGTGGCTATATCAAACAATGTCAGGTTGAAGAGTCTCTTGGTTTGGTGCGTAGGCTTTTAGTGTCTAGTGAGAAGCCTGATGGGTTTACTTTTTCTATGATTTTAAAGGCGTCTACTTCTGGGTGTAATGTTGCGTTGCTTGGTGATCTAGGTAGAATGGTGCATACCCAGATCCTCAAATCTGATGTTGAGAGAGATGAAGTTCTTTGTACTGCACTGGTTGACTCTTATGTAAAGAATGGGAGGATTGCTTACGCGAGGACTGTGTTTGATGTGATGTCGGAGAAGAACGTGGTATGTTCGACATCCCTCATATCTGGTTACATGAATCAAGGGTATTTGGAAGATGCTGAACTTATATTTAGGAAAACTTTGGACAAGGATGTGGTAGTATTTAATGCGATGATAGAAGGCTACAGCAAGACATCTGAATATGCGAGGAGATCTATTGAAGTTTACATTGATATGCAAAGGTTGAACTTTAGGCCAAATGTTTCTACATTTGCTAGTGTAATTGGTGCCTGTTCCATGCTTGCAGCATTTGAAATTGGGCAACAAGTACAAAATCAGCTTATGAAGACTCCATTTTATGCTGACATTAAACTGGGAAGTGCCCTTATAGACATGTATTCAAAGTGTGGAAGAGTCTCAGATGCTCTAAGAGTTTTTAACCACATGCGTATGAAAAACATTTTTTCATGGACATCTATGATTGATGGATATGGGAAGAATGGGTTCCCTGATGAAGCACTTGAGCTATTTGGAAAGATGCAAAAACAATATGGCATTGTACCCAATTATGTGACATGCCTTAGTGCTCTCTCAGCTTGTGCACATGCTGGACTTGTGGACAAGGGCTGGGAGATCTTTCAGAGGATGGAGAATGAATACCTGGTAAAGCCAGGGATGGAGCATCATGCGTGCATGGTTGATTTGTTAGGACGAGCAGGGAGGCTGAATCAGGCTTGGGATTTTGTCATGAGGATGCCCGAGAAGCCGAATTCGGATGTGTGGGCTGCTCTACTTAGTTCTTGCAGACTCCATGGTAATATAGAGATGGCAAAATTAGCTGCAAATGAACTTTTTAAGCTGAATGCTACTGGAAGACCAGGGGCATATGTTGCACTATCTAATACTTTGGCAGATGCTGGCAAATGGGAAAGTGTAACTGAACTTAGAGAAACAATGAAGGCCAGAGGAATATCCAAGGACACTGGCCGAAGTTGGGTTGGAGCTGATAATGTATTTTAGTTCATATAAAAGGTGCAAAGATGCATGTTAAACGAGATTATCCCTCTTGATTACTCAGGTCTTCTTGTGCTTCTGACAATAATGTAAAGCATTTAAAGAAAAATAAAACATGTTTGATGAAATGGATTGGCCATGGTGGCTTTTGAGGAAGTTGCAGAAAGTATTGTTCTAGGGGAGGTTAATCCCAATTGACCAACTATTTTTAGCAAGGTTGAAGTCAAGCCCGGCAGCTTAGAGAGATAACGTGATTTCTTTTTGGCTTGGATGTGAGTGATTAGAATATAGGGAGATTGTCTCAATATGAGTGAATGATTCACCTTATACAGTGAGGAGTTATTGCAAAACAACAATTGAGACTCAAAAGATTCAATAAAATTCATGAACTTTTTGAAAATTAAATTATTTCCGTTGGTGCTTACTTCAATATATTATGTTGTATTTATAAATTGTAATATGTGTAAATTAAAATCTTCAATATTTATTTGCTATTTACAGTTAATTTAATGAAAGTTGATTAAAAAAAATGTTGTGATTTTGAAAATTAAGAGACTTATTATCTAATTGAATAAAATAAATAAACTCAACCTCTTAATTTATGTATACATCTGAATTATAAGTCCAGATCAATAATACCTAGTAATTACATTGATCACCACATCTTAAAAAAAATCTACACTTAACTTTAAATACCGCTGTTAAATCTTTCAAAAAAAAAAAAATACAGAATTACGAGTTCAACCAACGTTATAACAGCATCTCAAAGCGAGACTAGAGGACAACAAATTTGTAAGTTTTATTTTATAACTCAATCTCTAATAAATAAAACTCAATCTTTTAATACACGAAACTAAAAGTCCAACTTGAATTTCTCACGTATACTTTACATCTCTAAGTAATTTAAATTTTACAATAGTGCATCCCAATAATTTATATTGATTAGACGTAATTTATGTAGTATTGACGACTTGTAATTATTTTAAGAAATTGCCAAATCCAGTTCGAGATATGTTTCGTGTCGTATTTATGTTGATTCAGATAATAGCCCCCCAGTTGAACACATCACTCGATGATTCAATCTTAGCATGGCAACGCAGACAGGCCCCAACACAGTCAACTATTTGAAACTGCCACGTTTACTTTCCCAACAAAATAAAATAAAACGTAAACGTTTTGACATTGGTAATCAACCCTATTCTTTCTAGCAATAGGATGAGTCCAGGTGGCTAACCGGCACCTAACTACGCGTTTGTGTTTTGTGCTTTTTTTAGTACATAGTGTTCTCCGCTCTAGTTTGTGTTGCATTTGTCTTCTGGTTAAGATAAAAGCTTCAGGATATATATATATAGAGTAAGCAATATGAGAAGATGAATTAAGAAGATATTATTAAAGCATGTGCTGCTGCTCTGAAGACTGTAAGTGCAGGCCCCTTGGGTTTTTGTTGGGCCTGCCTTTTGCCTTTTTGTCTCTTCTCATCTCCCTCGTGGGTGTGATTGTTTGGATTGTTGGGTAAACTTCTCTTTTCTCTCTGCTTCTTTACTTCCTTCTAAATTACCGTGGAAGTTTGAAATAAGCTCTTAATTTTGGTTCTTTGATTCAAAATATTGAGCATAGTTTTGTGTATGATGTGGTGGCAGGTTGATTTTGACGTGCATATGTCCTTGTTGTCTTTGTGTGACCATCATCGTAGAGTTTGCTCTGGCCCTGATTAAGGCTCCAATTGTGGTTATGGAGTGGTTCATCTCCAAGATTCCTTGTTAAAAATCTTTGTATTTTCATGATAAAGTAATCGTTTGGTAGATCGTCTTTTCACTCCATTCATATATTTGTATTTGATTAATTGTGTCCAATCCACATCTTTAAAATTTATGTATGTGATCGAAGAAGCTAAAACTAATTTAAAATAATTACATTTTGCTGGTGGAAAAAAAGTTACATTTCTTAGCTCTTCTACAACACTTCTACACTTTATTTGGACTTTAATGTAGTTTTTAATTAAGATAATATTTTTTTAAATGCTAGGGTATAAAATAAAGTTTCATAAACAGTTATGACGACCAACAATTTCTTTTTACAGTTATTCTTTCGTGTTTTTTATTTTGTTTTATTATGTTAGAATTAGATATTTATATAAATTTTATATTTTAAATAAAATTATTTACATTTATAAAAACACTATAACAGTGACGGAGTAGGTTTCACCCATCGTATTCACACTTACAATTTTATCAAATTCAACCTTCTCTCTTTTATATCATTATTATTAGTAAAAATAAAATAAAAACATAATTTGTGTACATCGTATTAGAAAGTTTATATTACATACTATTAGATAACACATGCTAACCTTTTAAATTTAAATGGACTACGTTAATTATTAATTCACTTTCAAGATTTTTTTAGCACTGCTAATAAATAAAAGTCCTTTTAAATGCTTGCCATTTAGATTTTATTTGCATTGAAATTGGGTCTCCTTTTCTTGCAATTTCGGATCTTTATAGTTTTATCTCGGACGAGTTCTTCCTAAATCCTAATAAGATTCTTTTTGTATTTTAATAAAAAAATTCATTTCGCAATTGTTCTTATATGAGAACCGGATAGCACCTTCATCTTGTTATCATTTGAAAAAAATTGACAACCGGATGACACCCCCATCCGGTTGTTATTTTTTTTCAAATGACAACTGGATGGACTGCTCATCCGGTTATTAATTTTTTTTCAAATGACAATCGGATGAAGGTGTCATCCGGTTCTCATTTCCAAATCAAAATGATAACCGGATGAAACTCATCCGGTTATCATAGTCAAAATCAAAAATAGATTAATTTTTCGATTTGGACTATGAGAATCGGATGAGTTTCATCAGGTTATCATTTTAATTTGGAAATGAGAACCGGATGACACCCCCATCCGGTTGTCATTTGAAAAAAAATTAACAACCGGATGAACAGGCCATCCTGTTGTCATTTGAACAAAAATAACAACCGGATGACCTATTCATCCGGTTGTCAATTTTTTTCAAATAACAACCGGATGAGAGTGTCATTCGGTTCTCATATAAGGGTAATTGCGGAATGAATTTTTTTATTAAAGTAGAAGAAAAATCTTATTAGAGTGTAGGAAGAACACGTCTTTATCTCAAAGTATTGTATTTTGAAAAGTAAAAAATTATCATTTGATATCATTTTTTTTTATCCACTTTACAATTATTTTAATAATAAAAATAATATATTTAACTAATAAGAATAAATGTAAATAACATTTTAAAATAAAATAAAATAATAATATCTACGATTACAAAATGGTGGTATAATATATGGTAAGGGTCAAACAATCATCATCCAAATAAAAATACTCTCCACCGCAAACATCTTATAACTGAATGGATACATAGACAGTGATTTAATTTAGTCCAACACCTGAAAAATGTGACAGTTATAATGAGATATCGAGTATATAAATTTTATAATTTAATATTAAAGAGGTGCTTAAGAAATACAATATAGTTATCACAATTTTGTATATTTAAAAATTAAATAACCTTTTAATTTTAGAAAAAAGAATCTATTATCACGTACTTACACTTTAGTCAAAGGTGATCATGCACTAACTCAAATATTAATGAACTAATTTTTGTAAAAATAAAAATTATACCAAAAATTAAAATATGATAAAAAAATCAACTTTAGAAAGAGATATCTAATTTTCTTTTATGCTAAATCTAAGAAAAAAGGTATATAAATCTTAAAACATCTGAAGATTAAATATAACTAAATTCATATTTATTTATATTATTATAATATGGTCGTCAAATAATTACTGTAGTTGCGAGAATATTATTTTTATGCAGTTTTAAGCAATCCATAAATTAAAAACAATATTTAATTTAAGAAAGAATAAATTGGGGTTTGAGGATGTGTGTGCGCACAGCGCATAATGGGGTCAATCTGTGAACAACCAGGGATCACAATCGCAGTGCTAACTGCAACATTTGTGATAGCTACTTCACTTTCAGAACCACCACCGTTGGCGGTGTCGCCGTGCCCATTCACCTCCATCTTCAGTTTCGGCGATTCTCTTGCTGACACCGGCAACTTGTATCTCTCTTCCCAGCCCCATTCTCAGGACTGCTTCCTTCCTCCCTACGGTCAAACCTTCTTTCACCGTGTCTCCGGGCGCTGCTCCGATGGCCGCCTTATCATCGATTTCATCGGTTCCATTTCTCCGCTTCTCTTACTCTGCTTTTAATTTTTCATTTCAAGCAAAATCAAATTAAAATATATAAATAAATCTGTCATCCGTAAATGTCTTATATTATGTGAGATGAGTGTGTTGTTGAGCATAGATTTATCTGAACTAAAATGTTTAAGTGAGTGAGAATGATGAACTTGTAAATAGGGTTTTGTAGATTAAGTCCAAACATTAATGGTAAAAATTAATTGAAATCCTGTGAAAGTAGGTTTGAAGTGTTTGGAATTGTGTTATGTGCAGCTGAGTCGTTGGGACTTCCTTTGGTGGAAGCGTATCTGGGAAAGAAGAATGGGGAAGGAGGAGCAAACTTTGCTGTGATTGGAGCGACGGCTTTAGAGCCCAGCTTCTTTGAAGAGAGGGGCTTTTCTGTCGCAACCAATTATTCATTGACAGATCAATTGAATTGGTTCAAGGAATTGCTTCCTTCTATCTGCAATTCATTCACGGGTAAGTTCTTTTTTTCTCTCTCTCCTATCTCTGTACACAACCACTACCTGACACACCTACAGTGATAGATATTAGAGGATGAACTTAAAAGAAAGCATGTGGCCATTCTATTATTACTTTAAAATCTTTATTATAAAAAATAGTAATACTTGTGTTTCTATATAAAAATCAATAATGTTTATATATATAAATCAATAATATAAAATCTCTTTTACACTGTGAATGTATATTTTCATTTATCATGTTTTCTTTAAAAACAACTGTGCCCATTTATTGGTCAGTTGACGTAACGTCCTTAAGAAAAATACCACAATGAAGGTACATACATATTCAATTTTGTTATCTCTAAATCACATCTACTAAACTATCTTTATCTATCAACAGAAAAAGTCGATAGTATGAGGGTTATGAAGAACGAAAGTCCTTTAAGATATTATTTGTTTGGAGTTTCAAGATTTTATCACGTTTTAGTTTTTAAATTGGCATTTTAATTAATGTGTTAAAAAGATAAAAGATGAATAAAAATAACTTTGGTCTTGACTGTGGGTGCGAGATTTTTGAGCGTATCAAAAGATCTAATTTTACTTATAATTTATTCAATTTTAGGATAGATCAAATCTAACAATTTTTAGTAATAGTTTAATTTTTTTCCATTTATCCAATTTAATATAACTTAATATTATAAATTTTAATCATCTCTTAAACTTGATGCACATTCATTTATATGACTCAATGTATACCTATTGATAAAATCTAAAATCTCATCGAGTTTCCTAATGTAGTATATATGCAAAACATCAATAACTCAACTGTAATTCTTACATTTTAAATCATGTACGAACTATTATCAATTAATTCAATTTTAGAAAAAAATATTAAAAAGAATTAACAAAGAATGCATAAAGAAATCATATTTTCCTATATTCAACATATTCTTGGATCAGAAAAATTCTTTAAGCAAATTGCATTTGAGCAAACTCAATTAATTAAATTTTTACTTGCTTTTAAGGTTGGAAACCCACTAACAATTTATGTCAAAAAAAATTTCTTATATTAAAACAATAAGTGAGTTTTCTTTGAATTTTATTAGAATTATTATAAAAGAAAATTTCACTTACCTCACTAAAAATAGCTAAATTAAATTCATAGTGATTTAAAAATAGATACGTATCTTTTATGTTTTTAATAAAATAAGACTTAGACATCCTTTAATTTTTAAATAGACATTTTCTTTTCTTATCTTCTTAATAAATATGACTCAAATCCTTTATATTCTAATAAAGTAATACATTTTTTCTTCATTTTATTTAAAATATTATATTAACTAAAACTTAAATAAAAAATAAAAATTTTAAATATAGTTCTAAAATGTAAAATTTAAGAGAATTTCTATATAAAATTTAAATGTTTATTCTCATATATAAGTAATAATTTCTCTAAAATATAATTTTTTAATGAAAATTTAAAATTTAGTGATAAATATACATTTTATAATATTTTTAATATATCAAATTAATTCATTCAATTTTTTGTTTATAAAAAGTTCTTTGATTTTTATATTTTAGAACATTAATATTTGATTTCATAATTTTTATTTAAACTTTGGTCAAATGATATTTTTAAATAAAATAAAAGAGAAGAGTCTGGTTTCATCAAAAACATATAAAAGAGATTAATATTATTTATAAAATATAAAAAATATATTTGTTTAAAAATTAGAAAAACTATAAGTATTATTTTGGTAGAAACATATTGAAAGGTTTGTGGCTATTTTAAAATTAGAAGAGATTTTAAAGTAATTAGTATGACTTAAAGAGGATAAATGAAAACTTGTTCTTATTATAAACATACGTTTAATTTTTCTTTGATATTATATTCAACTTTTTTTTAACACATTATCATTCTCTTTTTTACATTTGTTTTCTTTTCTTTCGTCAACATTCATTCACAAAATAAAGTAAATATTTAGTTATTTATTTAACTGCGACCAACTTATCAACTAATTTTGTGCTATATATATATATATATATATATATATATATATATATATATATTATACAAATTCTATAATATTAGTCCCTTTTTCTTTTACAAATTCACAAACACAGTACACAAAATTTTAAAGCATAAACAAGTTTTTAAGTCATTTTAAGTAATTTTATTTTAAGCAATAGTTCCATACATGTAGGTTTCTTGGTCTGTGTTTATGAAGAAGGTGAGCAAGGTATTCTTTAAGATATTTTTTTATATTAAACTTATTGAAATTTATGAATTTATGTGAGTCCTATTTAGTTAAAATATTAAAGAATAAATTACTAAAAATTTCATAATTTTATATACTTATTATATTCTACGAAAAGATGAGACATTGATTGTGGAAAGTGAAGACAGATATACAGACCCATTCCCTAAAATTCCAACGTAATCTCACATTTGATGTAACTCTAATAATATCAAATGCTGAATTAGAGTTTAATCTTACAGATTGTCGTCAAGTTTTTGGGAACTCACTATTTCTTATGGGTGAAATTGGAGGAAACGATTTCAATTATCTTTTCTTTGAACAAAAGAGCATAGCAGAGATTAAAACATATGTTCCGTATGTAGTCAATGCAATAGCTTCAGCTATCCATGTAAGTTTGTTATATCTTAAAACTTTTTGTTCTTCTACAGTTACATATGTTACCACTTTAATCATCCAAAATATCTCGTCACCAAATTAATATTACAAACATTATGATTCTATTAGCACCACTTTGATTCTCTATTTTAGACATGGGATGAGATGATAAAATGGTATACTTTATTTTTATAGATTTATTTGGTGATTTTTTTTCCAAGAGTAAAATAATGGCAAGAGAAACATTTGAGGACTAGAGCTTTTGGAGTATTGAGGTGGTAACATATGAAGATTTTACATTTTTTGGTTTTACAACATCTAGCTAAACATTTTTGTATCAGCTTCAAAGCATCCTAAAACCTTTTCGTACTTTTTTTTATAGGAGTTAATTGGTATTGGGGCTCGCACACTAATTGTTCCAGGAAATTTACCAATTGGATGCAGTGTAATTTATTTAACAATTTATGAGACCCTAGATAAGAAGGAGTATGATCAGTTTGGGTGTTTGAAGTGGTTAAATGAGTTTGGTGAATATTACAACTATGAGCTCCAAAGTAAACTAGATAAGCTTCGAGTACTTCATCCTCATACTAATATCATCTATGCTGACTATTATAATGCTGCATTGCCTTTGTATCGTGAGCCCACAAAATTTGGTAATCTTCTCAATTCTATTATAATTCAGTATACGTTTACTTCAAATATGCATCTTCATACTTTATTAAAATAAATTACTTCAAAACTATAGTATTGTGATTTATATTTTGATTTTTATGTAGGATTTACTAGTCTTAAAGCTTGTTGTGGAATAGGGGGTGCATACAATTTCAATACATCAATAAAGTGTAGCGATCCAAATGTGATTGTTTGTGATGATCCTTCCAAATATATTGGATGGGATGGAATTCATTTAACTGAAGCTGCATATAAATTAATTGTTCAAGCTTTAATAAAAGGATCATATCCTGTCTCTCCAATCAGTTCGTTGTGTTTAACCAACACAAACTTTGAGTATTTCAATAGTTGAACTATTATTTTGTTTGAAAAAAGTGAAATAAGTTAATGTAGCTTATACTATGTAAGTCCTTTGTTTTATGAATATACTTCTCTTGTTTATGATTGATATTGATGTTAAAAGTTTGATTTATATAATAAAAGAAATAATAGATCACTTTTAATCCTTTAAATAGAGGTTAGACAAGCTTTATATAGTAAATCTTTTTATAATTATTATTTTATTAAATTCAAAATTTTTTGATATGGACGTCTAAAAAGAAAATTGACAGAATTATTATATCCGAATCAATCTATTAAAATAATTTAATTCTTATTTAAAAAATACTTTAAATAAAAATTTTATTACATCTAATTGTATAATCTAACACAAACGTTTACTCGAGAATAGGTTTTATTACAAATGCAAGACAGATTTTACTCCTGACCAACAATTGGCGACAAACTTTTAGCTTAGGTTGAAAATAAAGGTGTGACGCAAATTCAAGTCGCTGGCTAAAAGTAAAGTTGAATTTCCAACTTTTTTAACGAATGGTAAGAGACTTATTTCTGACATAAAAGGAAAATAAACCAGGAGAAATATTTTCCGATGTAAATGGATTTTTAATTATGCAACAAAGACAATTTTCTACGAGTCTCATAATCCGTATTCTAGAACGTGAAAAGATTAGTCTGAATCAACAAATCTTCCGTATTCTAGAACGTGAAAAGATTATTCTGAATGAACAAATCTTACAAAAAGTTTGTGACTCAATTTAAAAAAGAAGTTACTTGACTGTTGTGGAGGACATTGGATATGCGGTGTATACTGTGATTTAGCCTCTCAACTGGCTTTATTTTCCCATGGTTTTGCATTTGTAGTATGACCTTATCTTACAATAAAATAATACGGGCACATTAGCACAGAAACCTACCCTTAATCAACCAATGACAAAATTAAACAACACCGACATAAGCAAATATTCTTATTGTGTTGAGCTTTTCTTATTAAAAGGCCAATCAAAGGGCACGGAATGGAATAGTCTTCTCTGTCACACACCCTTCCCATTTGGGAGCATTATGGGTCATCAATCATGTTTATTTGAGGAAGTATTATGTGTGGCAGTGTAAAAAAAAGAAAGACACAATTATTTAAAAGGCAAAATTATTTATAAAACAAGTTGCTTTAATTTATTGACATTCGATGAATCACAAGACTCTTGCCATTTTAAAACAGAAAAGAAAGTGGTTTTGTGGAATTGTGTAACAGGGTTGCCTGTTTTTGAATCCCGCAAAGATATGCACATGGTTTGGGAAACCCCTTCTTCATAAACCCCTTCGCTCGCTCCACACTCACACAAACCGATTATCCAATCACTTCATAACCCAAACCTCTAGACATGGAAACTAATGTCGGAGCGACGGCTCAACCGTCGTCGGTTCTCCCCTCCTTCGACGGCACGCTCGGCCGCCACTTGGCTCGCCGCCTCGTCGAGATAGGCGTCAGGGACGTCTTCTCCGTCCCCGGCGACTTCAACTTGACGCTGCTCGACCACCTCATCGCCGAGCCCTGCCTCAACCTCGTCGGCTGCTGCAACGAGCTCAACGCCGGCTATGCCGCCGACGGCTACGCGCGTGCCAGGGGCGTCGGCGCTTGCGTCGTCACCTTCACCGTCGGCGGACTCAGCATCCTCAACGCCATTGCCGGAGCTTACAGCGAGAATTTACCGGTGATCTGCGTCGTCGGAGGACCCAACTCGAACGACTACGGCACCAACCGGATCCTCCACCACACCATCGGGTTACCCGATTTCACCCAAGAGCTTCGGTGCTTTCAAACCGTCACGTGTTTTCAGGTGAGTGAACAGTGCGTGTTTTGATTTTTGAGGCTGTGAATGGAATTAACAACCTCTGATTAGTGTGAGTGTTTATGATTGTTCAGGCAGTGGTGAATAACTTGGACGACGCGCATGAACTAATTGACACTGCGATATCTACTGCTTTGAAGGAAAGCAAGCCAGTTTATATCAGCATCAGTTGCAATCTTCCTGGAATTCCTCATCCAACTTTTGCTAGAGACCCCGTTCCATTCTATCTTGCACCCAAGTATGCTTTTCTTGGCTCTTTCTATTTTGTTAATTAATCAAATTTCAAAAAAAAAAAACACAACATTTTCGTTAAATTGCTATTTCTTATAGGGTTTTGTTTTGCTTACCAATTATGATCCTAGTAGTAGAAAGTATGATTGGTACCAAGAGAATGAATGAAGGTTTTTAATTATGCTTTGCTTCACTAATGGTTATAACTTATAACACTAATTTATATCAATAATATTATATTACTTTCCTACTAATGTGAGATGTTAATGTAATTTACTTACTATTTATTGATTAGAAAAAGGGCTCAATTAAGTTATTTTCAGTGAAAAGGAAATTAATGTAGGAGATATTTTATATTGTTAGTTATAAAATGATGAAACCGTACTTTCGAATTTTTTTGAAGGATGGGATGGAGTATAAAGTTTTTATAGGTTTTCACTTGAAAATCACACCAGGTATCAATTAGTAATTCTTTTAATGAAAAAGGCTTAATATTTTAAAAAGTAAAAATCGGTGTAAAATAAACTCTACAGAAGGTTTTAATCTAATTCAATCTTACTATCTTTAAAATAAGGTTTGCATTCACTTTCACTTGTAAACTAGGAGATGATATTATCTCTATTTAACGTGAGATCTTCAATCCTCTAATGCCAAGGCCGTCCAACTTTTATGGGACTAGATATTTACGGATAATCCAATACTGTCCCATAATGCAATAGACCAGTCAATAGTTGCACCTATTATGAATTAATCTTATCTCTAATCCATATGAAATTACTATAAATCTTTTTAATATTTATTTATTTAATAATTTTAAAGGAAAAAAATGGCCAGGTACATCCTAAAAGTTTTGATATAACTTCTAGATATTTGTGGGTAAAAAGTTGCCAAACTTAACATATACTAGGATTTGTGATTAGATAACCCTATGGTCGGTATATAAATTCTTTTTCCCTGTAAAAAGTATTAAAATGTAAACGTATATATGCGGTGAAGCGAATTCCAGACAACCATATTCATGGATGAATAATGTTTGTTCTTGCATCGACATTTTGGCAATAAGTTCATGGTGTGAATAAAATATTTTATTTTATGTAGGGTAAGCAATCAACAAGGATTAGAAGCAGCAGTGGAAGCAACTGCTGCTTTACTTAACAAAGCTGTGAAGCCAGTGATTGTGGGTGGACCAAAACTAAGGGTTGCGACTGCACAAAAGGCCTTTCTGGAGTTTGCAGAAGCTAGTGGATATCCAATAGCTGTTATGCCCTCGGGGAAGGGACTTGTACCAGAGAATCATCCTCATTTCATTGGTACATATTGGGGTGCTGTCAGTACTAGCTACTGTGGAGAGATAGTGGAGTCTGCTGATGCTTATGTTTTTGTTGGCCCCATCTTCAATGACTATAGCTCCGTTGGATACTCATTGTTGATAAAGAAGGAGAAAGCCATAATAGTGCAGCCTAATCGGGTGACCGTTGGCAATGGTCCTTCATTTGGCTGGGTTTTCATGGCTGATTTCTTAACTGCATTGGCTAAAAAAGTGAAAACAAACACCACTGCTATGGAGAATTACCAACGCATCTATGTCCCTCCAGGCATTCCTTTGAAGCGACAGAAGGATGAACCTATAAGAGTTAATGTTCTATTCAAACACATTCAAGTAAGTCTATTTCTAAGCTCCTTTAATTTGAGATGAAGTGGTTCTGTGGCAGGAATTGGAGCTGGAGTTCTCTTCCTGTTACTTTGTTCTATAACTAGCATTTCATTCAAAACCTGAGTTTCGTTTTTATGCTAAAGAACAAGATAGTTGTGAGCATTTACACTGTCTAGGCTTGAACATTCTGAGCTCCGCACACGTGGTGTTATTTATTTATTTATTTGAAAATCGTTATCATGGTCTTGCTTACCAGCAGTTTTTAGGTCCAGTAGTTCTCTCTGTCTATCATGGTGGTAACTGCATGATTGCTCTACCAGAGTCATTCTAAACTTTGTGACACTGTCTTCGTAAGTAGCTTCATGGTTTGTATCTGTTAATGTGGATCAGAAGTGTGAAGCATTACACAAAAACGGGGAACATAGCAATTTCAGATGATTCACGTACATCGCTAAATATGCAGCATTATTTGCATGGTTTCAATCGGATTAATGCATTCAATCAAGTTTCCCTTATAGGCCATTAATTGAATCTGTTGAACAGGACATGCTGGGAGGAGATACTGCTGTAATAGCCGAAACTGGAGACTCGTGGTTCAACTGTCAGAAGCTCCGTCTGCCTGAGAATTGCGGGTGAGAGTCGTTTACTATGACTGCATCAAGCAATATGCTAATTGCAAACATTATATTGTTGGAATTGACATTGTCAATTTGAATTCCTTCTTTCAGGTATGAATTCCAGATGCAGTTTGGATCCATTGGTTGGTCAGTTGGTGCTACTCTTGGATATGCACAAGCTGCAACAGACAAACGTGTAATTGCTTGCATTGGCGATGGTAGTTTTCAGGTTACAGCACAGGATATTTCAACAATGATTCGATGCGGACAAAAGAGCATCATCTTTCTCATTAATAATGGAGGTTATACAATTGAAGTTGAGATTCATGATGGCCCATACAATGTGATCAAGAATTGGGACTACACTCGTTTTGTGGAAGCCATCCATAATGGAGAAGGCAAATGCTGGGTTGCTAAGGTTAGCATAAAAATTCAATAATCACTCAAATATCGTTTGGGCTTTTTAAATATGGTTGAATTTGGTTTCAGTCCTCTAAATTTTTTTAAAGAAATTGTACTCACACTGCTGAAGTTTCTTAGAATTGCATAAACTTCCTTACTTTTTTAACATTTGGAGCAACCTTCCTTATGTAAAATAGGATGGATGGGGACACTACGTTTTTCAAACAATTGAGGAGAGTTAGTGCAATTTATAAAAGTGTCATTGTAATGTTTCTTTTTTCAAAGGATATTAGTATAAGGGTAGAAAAGAACAAGGGGGTAGAAAAAGAACATTTAGACCGCAGATTTTGCTAATTACTTGACAAGAAAAGAATTACTTCAGAATTTCCATTTATAAATTTTTGTGAGTGTAGGTGCGAACAGAGGAAGATCTGACTGAAGCAATTAGAACAGCAAGTGGAGCAGAGAAAGATTCACTATGTTTTATAGAAGTTTTTGTACACAAGGATGATACCAGCAAAGAATTGCTGGAATGGGGATCCCGTGTTGCAGCTGCTAACAGCCGTCCTCCAAATCCACAATAGAAATTCCGTTCCTAATTATCACCTTGCATAATCTGTGATTCTGTTAAATAAATTTTTACTAGATCATAATTTTCAGAGAAAAGCCTTAAATATGAAGTTGAAATAAATGTTTGCTTTTCCAGATTTGTACCTGGGCTCTCCTGTTGTTGTAATCACGAACTATTTATTACGAGATGTTGTGCAATGGAATTGTTAGTGAATCAAAGGAGATATAGCCATTGTATGTAACTCCTATTTGTTTATTCCTTATTTAAGGTGCACTAATAGTTATATTTCAATGATTTGAGAACCGTTATAAAATAATATAAATAATAGAAAATAATATTAAAAGATTAAAATAATATTTTTATAAGTTTATAACATTTAAATACACAAAAAGTAAATGTATATTATCATATTGAAGCTTGAAATTGAACAATATATAAAAATATTTTTTTAAATAAGTGTATTTTTCATAGAAATCATAAATACTTTAAATTTTCATTTTTAACTAAAATATAAAAATAAAATTTTAAAAAATCATTGATTTGATTCAATCTTCGGCCGATTTCCGATCTAAATTAGATTATCGATTTGTTGAACTAGTGCAATTGGAAATTAATTTTATGATTTTAATAAACCGGACACTATATTGGTTTACCCATTTTTCTGTGAATTGGTGATCCGATTCTGACAACATAAGATTGTTTTTGAAAAAATATAATTTTTATTATGGCTCTTCATTCTTACGTTTCCCTGTTTTTAAATAGTTAGAAAAAATATTTTACTATCTTCAAAATTTCTTATTTGTACTTTTTGTGAATCAGGAAAAAGAAATAAATAATAACATGTTTATAATATTTGTTAAAACAAAATAAAAGATATCATTGTGTTAAAATAGACAAAATAAAAACATTTTTTTTATTGTTTGAGATATAGGAGTGAGTCATGATTGACTAAATACTTGATAAATGAGACATGTTATTACAGTATTATGTTATTATAGTATTGAAAGAAGTTAAGAATAAATTACCTTTTAAACATTATATTTGTCGTTCGTAATTCAATGAATATGTCGGTCACTGTATCTTATATCTGTTAGATCTAAAAAATTAAATATTTAAATTCTCTTTCTCTAATATCTTATATTTTTTTTTTACCTTTTCTTCTAACAAGCACTAATAAGAAAAAAAATCCTATAAATATGAAATATTTCAAATAAAAATACTTTAAAATCACATTGAACAAACAATACTTTTACATTCAAGTTAATAATGAAAAATAAATAAAAATCATATCTAGATAATATATATATAATATATATATATATATATATATATATATATATATATATATTATGCTATGAGCATTAAAATTCATATAGAAAGATTTAAGAGATATTTTGAGTTTATCTAAAAAGATTTGTATCAACAAAGTTTTAAAAAAAATTAATATAAAAGACTTTTCATCAAGATTTATTCTTATTTGTGAAAGGTGATAAATTTGAATTGAAAAAATGACCTTGAGTTAGAAGACAAGAAAAATATTCATATATTCTAATTGTTGGGAGTCTTTGGTATATTCAAATTTAAACTACATTTGATATCATATTTACAATTAAAGTTTTTTAAAGATATTAGAGTAATCTAGGCGTTGACCATTGAAAATTTAGAAAAAAAAACTAATAAAATAGCTTGAAGTAACAAAAGATTACATACATAAATAGACATAATGATATTTTGAGATATTAGAATATTTTGACTTAAAATTCGTTAGTTGCATCGATATTACATAAAATTTATGTTTTGATTATATTTTTCTTTTAACATGTGTTGTATCCTGGAGTAGTAGAAATCACACTTTAATTGTTAACTCAAGTGGTATATTATTGTAGAGTTTATATTTAGACTTATACTTGTGAACTCAATTATTAGATATTAAATTTATATTGTGATAACTCAAATATTTATACTAAAATCAACAAGAAAAATATTTAAAAATAAAAACATCTAAAATTATAATTATGATTATAATTTTAAAATAAGTGTTAGATTTTCATTGTAATGTTTAAACATAAATTAGCAAGTTTTGATTATGATTTAAATTAAACATGAATGTATTGATTATGAATTTAAATTAAAAATAAATGTATTGAGTATGATTTTAAAATACATAAATACAGCATATCAATGATAAATAAATTATGCTAGTTAATTTTTTTTATGGTTAAAAGAAATTATATCTACTCAATAGGATTTTTTTTTTATTTAAATCGTCTCTACTTAACAAATCTACCAAAACAATCTGTGATTCAAATTATACTATTTAAAAAAAATCCTTTAGTTTTAAATTAAATAAAAAATCTTGTTAAATATAGTTTATTTTCTCAATTATATTTAATTTATAATCTCATAGCATGAGATCATGTGGATTATATATATATATATATATATATATATATATATATATATATATATATATATATATATATATATATTAGCTTTATGATAGATAAAGTTTATAAATATCACATGTGATATATATTAGACCGTTGAGCTTATTCTTATATTTATTGTATATTGAGAATGAAGATTTTGTAAAAAGAAAAAAGAAGTGTACGCCAGATTAATATTTTTGTTGTACACATTAAATAATCTAAATATATTTTGTTAATTGTTTTACTTAAATTGAATAACTACATGATAAGTAGTACAATGTGATCAAGAAGTGAGAATATTAAATAGATAGGGAGGGATGCTAAGGTTACACCTAAATTGACTGATTACTTAATAAAATGGGTATTCTTAAGGGTTTTTTTTTTTCTCTTAAGGTTTGATGTATTATGGTCATTGTATAATGACTAGTACAAGTGATAATGTTTCTTTAATTTACAATTAATTTGCTTTCAGGAGTAGTTGGGGGATGTGATACCCAAAAGAAAGGACTATTAGTGGGGTGAATGAGTGAAGAAATTGTAACACCTAGTGGACCACTGAAACACTCTGTGTTCCTTTATAGTATAGTATAATTTGTACGAATCAAAATTTTTCTTGTGAACTTTTTTTTCTTGTGTCAATCAAAGTTTTCATTTTTATTCAATATATTTCTCATTTCACTAAACTTTCTAACAGTTAAATTCCTAAAATCATAGTCTTTATAATTGCAATTTTGTCACAGATGCATTCCCAAATCAAGTTACTGTCCTCCAATAAACCACTACCCTCAATATTATCAATGTAGGACTTTACCGTGTTACACTTTATAAATTAATTTTATAAAATTAAATTAAACTTTAAATAATCTTTTCAATAATTATTTTGCTAAAAATTGAGCAAAGCAATATGGTATGAAATATTTAACTGAGATCCAAGTACTAACTACACGTGCTTACAAGACAGTATTGATTGTATTGTGGAGAAGGAATTATGAAAGGGACCATACAATAAACAATTTACATATAAATGAATTACTTTTTATTATGTGACAAAACTCAACCATGTAGTTGTAACGGTATATTTACCCGGTCAATCCTTATCTAACTTCTAACTTTTAGGAGTGAAATGACTGAAAAATTAAAAAAAGAAAGAGAAAATTAAGTTCAAGTGGAAAAAAATTTGTGAAGGAGATTTAATTATATATATTTATTATTTAACTATTATTATCTCATGAATCTAAAAATATTTAGAACACATGGTTAATTGTGGTATTTGTCTTAATTTTATAAATATTATAATTTTATATAGATTTAAAATCTTTGCACAAAAATTACCATATCAAGGTTCTTAAATGATTATTTAATTTGATTTATAAATCATATAATTAATCTCAAATCATTACTTACAATATCATTTTCATTAGTTTTGTATATTCAAAGCATAACCTTCTTTTTTTTATTAATATAGTTTATAACTCATGTTACCTAATTTGCTTATTGATAAATTTTGTTAAGTAATATGATAAATTTTGATAAGTACTATTGTTTAACTTTAATAACGAGCTATGTGCTTTTCATTTATTTTACTGTTATATTTTTAATAGTAAAATAAAATGTATTATTAAGTTCAGTTTAATTGTATATGGAGAGATGAAAATAAAAAAAGTAAAACGTTGTTTAACTAAACTTATTAAAAAAATAATGAATTTTGTTTAGTTACCCAAAAATATGATTTAACATAAGACAAAGAAAAAGTAAGATTTTTCTTTTAAAGAAAACAATCATACAATAATACGGACTTTAAAGAATAAAAATATATTAAATTGAAGATAGGTGTGAACTTTATATTTTATTTTAATGCGAACCGCCATTTTGTTGGGAGAAACAATGACTATGTTATATAAATATATGTTTTAGAATGACTAGGTGAAGATAGAGAGTTCCAATGAGGTCCCTTAGGGAAGAGACATGGATTACAAATATAGTAAAAGTAATAGCATTTGTGATGATAACTTCTTTTTCATCTTCATCTTCAAACTCAGAATCATGTTACTCTTCCATCTTCAGCTTCGGCGATTCTCTGGCTGACACCGGCAACCTCTATTTCAGCTCCAATCCACTCTCCGACCACTGCTTCTTCCCTCCCTACGGTGAAACCTTCTTTCACCATGTCTCTGGCCGCTGCTCCGATGGTCGTCTCATCATCGATTTCATCGGTATCTTCCCATCTTAATAATTCCTTTCAGCTTCTACTTCAACAACAAAGATAAAAAAAAAGAACAATTTTCTTACAACTTCAAAATAAGAAAAAAAAACAAAAAAACTTGTATTAATTAACTTTTATAAATTAGATTGAAAAACACTTATTTTATTTCTTTTAAAAAATATTTTGTTTAAAGAATTAACAGCATATAAAGATATATATATATATATATATATATATATATATATATATATATATATATATATATATATATATATATAAAAGTATCTCAGATTTTGTGGAGATAAATTTATTAAAAATATTTAGATAGATAAATTTTTTTGAAATGCAAAATGAAATCACTTTTGTACGGAAAAGTAATTAATCGGAATGTACGAAACTGAAGAAAAAAAAACTGTTGAAAATTTTGGATTATTTTAATAAACATGTTGAAAAGGCTGTTAGGATTGAAAAATAGTTTGTTTTTCCCCACCAACTTCAACTGATTTTCCAAGCTTAAATACTTCTTTTTAAGAGTTTAATGGCTATTTTTATCAGTACAAAAATATTTACCAGCTGTCAAACAATTTATATTTTTAAAGATAATTACTACAAAATTAATAAATATAAAGATAATTACTAGAAAATTAATAAATATAAAGATAATTACTACAAAATTAATAAATATATTATACATCACGTAATATGTTCGAATAAAAATACAAAAGTTATATAATACTCTTTTTTAAACCAAAAATAGTTGAAAGGAAAAAAAAAACCAGTTTACCCCAATTACTTTTTTTACTATTTATCCGAAAGTTCTTATAAAAGTGCTAATATTAAAAAAAATATATAAAGTACTCATGTATTGTATTTATGTTTATCTATTCTTTTATATATTTTTGACACGCTAAAACAAGTTTAAAAAATATTTTTCTAATTTTTAATAAAGAAAAATATGTGTTCTTTCCATACATTCGATGGAACAAGATATTAAAACAAAATACTATTTCATAATATAAAAAATATTTATATAGTCTAATTCAACATATAAAACTAAATTAATTTTATAAAATTTATAAATAAGATAAAATTTTAATATTTTAAAAATATCTTTAGATATAAAAATTTCAACAAATATTTTTCATATCAAAGACATCAATCATAAAAGTAGAAAGATGACAGATAGCTTATGGACCATAAAAAATTATTATAATAGACTTTAATATTACATTATAATTAATGAAAATAATTTAAAAAATCAGGATATATATATATATATATATATATATATATATATATATATATATATATATATATATATATATATTTTGTAGTTGTGGGGTGTTAGTTGTGCAGCCTTTATAACTAAGCACCTTATTTTTTTTTTATAAATAAATAAGTAATTATAAAAATTTAAATAAAGAAATGTGTAAAGAATAGATGTCTATGTTGTATACCCTTTGCTCTATTCTTTCATGATGTTATGAATTTGGGGTTTGGTGATATTTATATTTTAGATTGGTTTTGTTGTTGTGGTGTATAGCTGAGTCTCTAGGAATTCCATTGGTGAAACCCTATTTGGGACAGAAGAATATTAGTGCATGGAGTTGGAAAGATGGAGGAGCCAATTTTGCAGTTGCAGGAGCCACCGCCATGGACTCAAGCTTCTTTGAAGAGAGGGGCATTCATGTCATAACCAATTATTCTTTGTCTGTTCAATTCAATTGGTTCAAGGAATTGCTTTCTACTCTCTGCGACTCTTCCTCTTCCTCCCAAAGTAAGTTTCTCTGTTATTTTCTGTAACCAACCTTCCCACCTCACTATCACTCACAAACCTCTTCAGCCAAAAAAACACCCACCACGTGAAGGTGTTGACTACAATTTCTCAATCAGCTTTTATTGTTTTTGTTACATATGTTTCTCAATCAGCTTTTATTGTTTTTGTTAAATATGTTGAAAAACTGACAACTGGGCAGTTTAGATGACATAATACTGTTTAACCTATTATCACATCATGATGTTTTATGTTCTGTCTTTATCTTTCATTAAGGTTTTGTTTAGTCCAAGAGTGGATTTAAAAACATAAATCCCAAAAGAATTTGAGTAGATTTAGAAACATAAATTCCAAAAGAATTTGGTTAGATTATATATAAATGATAAGGTTATTTAAATTAATAGAAAGAAAAATTTGAAAAGATTTAAAAAGAATATTTGTAAAAGTTTAAGAATTATTTGATTATATAAAAGTTTAGTTTGTTGTGGATTTAAGAAATGTTTATGTACGAATATAACTAAAATTTTACAGTTTGCAACAAGTATTATTAATTTATTAAAAAATATCATAGATATGTGCCTGAAATGAGACAGTTTTACAAATCCTGTTATCAACTTATTCTTGAATACACGTTTTAATATTAAGCTAAACTTATTATATATTAATGAAATAAAGTGTGGGGCTTAATTATTAATTAAGAGCAAGATTCGATATTTTCCTTAATCATAATATTTGAAATAATAATAATTTTTTTTTTCACAATGGCAGGAACAAAGTTTAAATCAGGACCCCATATAAACAAATAAAAGTCTTCTCTAGTACGTGGATTTTAATAATAATATTTAATAAGGTGTTGACAATATATTTTTATATATTTTTATATTCTATATGAGGATGAAAGCAAAAGTGTATAGAAAGGAAAGATACAGGTATTGTCCATGCTCTAATGATTAACAGCACTAATTCATTTTTGTTAATATTGGTTTTTAATTAAGGCTAAATCTTGCAGGTTGCCATGAAGAGGTTCAGAACTCATTATTTCTTGTGGGTGAAATAGGTGGAAACGATTTCAATTTTGCTTTTTTTATAGAAAAAAGCTTAGTAGAAGTTAAAACATATGTGCTGCATGTAATCAATGCAATATCTTCAATAACCAAAGTAAGATTTTAATTTTCTTTAAGCAAATTAATTTTAATTTTCTCTTATAAAATTGCTAATTTTAGTTCCAAATACATGAATTGTTTAAATTATTTGACATAATATTCGATTTTCGTGGATATATATACACATATGATCACATTAATCTTCTAAAAATTTTGATCACCAAATTATTCTCTCAAAAAAATTGTTTTGCTTTACTTCTAAGATTATTATCAGAGTAGTAGTTAAAAAAGATCTCTATCATCAATTTAATACTTCATTTTAAGTAATTGATCTATTAATATAATGGTAGATTCTATTTGTAAGAAACAACTACAAAATGCAACATCAAATGGTGTAAATTCTATTTTTAAGACTTTAGGGTTTAAGGTAATAGGAATATACATAATTTTAAGGATTTAACTAAATATTCTTATTAATCTCTAACTAATCTTCTCTATTTTAGTTTTTAAAGTCTTTATTTTTTTTCTTTACAGGAGTTGATTGGTCTAGGAGCTCGCACGCTCATGATTCCTGGAAATTTACCTATTGGATGTAGTGCAATATATTTGACAATATACAAAACTGAAGATGAGAATCAATATGATCAATTTGGATGTTTGAAGTGGTTAAACAAGTTTGCTGAATATTATAACCATGAGCTCCAAATTGAATTAGATAAACTTCGAACACTTCACTCTGATGTTAATATTATCTATGTTGATTATTACAATGCTGCAATGACTTTATATCGTGACCCCACAAAGTTTGGTAATCTTCTCAATTCTCATTCTAATTTATTATATGTTTGCTTCAAATATGACATCTTCATAGTCAAAACAAATTACTTCAAACCTATAATATTGTGATTTATACTTTGATTCCTCTACAGGATTTGCAGGATTTACTGGTCTTAAAGCTTGTTGTGGAATGGGGGGTTCATACAATTTTAATGCATCAATGCAATGTGGCGATCCAAGAGTCAGTGTTTGTGATGATCCTTCCAAATATATTGGATGGGATGGAATTCATTTAACTGAAGCTGCATATAAATTAATGGCTCAAGCTTTTATAAAAGGGTCATATTCTCTCCCTCCATTTAGTTCCTTGTGTTTAATCAATGCAAACTTTGGCTATTTCAATAGCTGAATTATTGTTTTCTTTAAAATGAAATAAGACAAGTTCAATGTAACTCCTACTAAATAAACTTATTAGTTCAATATAACTCCCACTAAATAAACATTGTTCCATAATATCTTCGACCAATATAGTTATCAATTTTTACAACTGTGTTCATAATTAATATCGATATCTTGAAAAAAAAAATGAATATATCACATTTCATATTTTAAATAGGGGTCGGACAAGTTTTATGTTGTTAATAATATATTTTAAAGAGTTGTCAATTTTTTCAACTCTGAGTTATATGAGTTATATTACCGACAATGATAATGATATCAAAAGTTTTTTTAATAAAAAATTCTAATTAGTATTGATAAAAAACTTTTTACAAATGTATATAAATCAATTTTTTTTATGCATTAATAGGTGTTTAAATATTAAAGTTACATGAAGATAAAAGTTATATTTATTTAAATATTACGAAAGTTATCATTTTTATAATATTTGTTAAAACAAAATAGAAAATAGTAGACAAGTTTTTCATATTCTTTTTGTATAATCTATAATCAGTTGTTATTTGCTAAATATCTGGTGAAAAAGACACCTTGTCATATAATCCTTTTATATATGGAAAAAATTAAGTCCAATAAATATATATATAAAACTCAGCTTACTATTAGATTAGATTAAATTTACTGTAGTATTATTAATATTCTTTAACTATTATTATTAATGCAATACTTATTTAATATAAAAACATTTTTATATTTCTAGTGTATTTTTTCAAAGTTTATATATATATATATATATATATATATATATATATATATATAATATTTAATTATTATATATCTCTATCTAGTAAAATAAATAGAAAATGAAAATTCACATTACATGTTAATGTTAGTCACCAACTAACCTATAAAGAAAAAAAATACTTTTTACATGTCATCATTGTCAAGTGATTGTATGTCATCAAGGTTCTCAAAGTATCAACATTCTTATTTATATATATATATATATATATATATATATATATATATATATATATATATATATATATATATATATATATATATATATATATATCATATTGCATGATAGTTTATAATTTATGTGTATTATTTAAATTTGTATAATCTGTTTAGAGGAACTTGATTTCAGGTCTTTTTCTTAGTGGATAAGTATAATTGCAATAATCTATTTATATTTTTGATCCTTTAGTTGTTTATCTTGAATAATTTTGACTAATGTAGTTGATATTAGCATATGTTCTTAATTTAAATCTCATGTTTTTGCAAATTTCAAAAGCATATAAATTTGAAGGTGGACTGGTTTGATTTTTTTTTTCTACTAAAGCGAAAGGAAATGTTTCATATTATGAATTTATCCTTTAGGAATCTAGCAAATGTTTTATCTTGTAAAATGGTTTTGATTCACTATAATGTCAAGGCAATTTAATGTTTGTATGCAATATTTTTTGGATGACATGCAAATGTAGTTAAATATTCTTGTGGATTACACATAATCATTTCTAAAATGTTGTCTTCTTAATTAGTTCACTCATGAAATCAAGTATATGATTTGGTGTTTTAATTTTAGTTATTGGATGTTTGGTTTATTCAACACTTGTATAATAGGTTTCTCATGTGCAACTATTTTCCAAACCTTCTCCTTTTTTAATTCAATATAATTTATATGATGTCTTACTAAAGATTTGCATTTAATTTATGGGCTTATCATGTATAATCTACCCAAGGTAATAATCCTGTAGATTTTTATGTATCTATTAATACGATAATTGGTAATGCTAAAAGGTACATAAATAATTAATAGATATGATAAATATAATAATGCATGCGATAGTAATATTATTAGTGTTTTGGATTTTTTTTTGCCAAGTTATAACAAGAAGAAATATAACTGAGTACGAGTAATAGTAGATGAATTAACTAAGACTACATATATCTCATCAATTGAATTGAGGGAATTATATATAAAAGTTAATCATATTCATCCATGTAATAGCCATATTACATGTTGTTTCCTTTAGTCTAACATCAATCAGAAGTTTTATTTTTAACATACGATTGTAGATATTTTAGAAATCAGACAAATTATCCAACTTTTACAGGATTTGTTTAGAACTGCCTCTTGGATTGTTTAAGTAGTTAGGATAAAATTTTACATTGGGTAAAATGTTTTTATACTAAGTGTGGAAATTCATTTTGAAAGATAAAGGAAACCCTAAGAGAAATTTATTGTTATATTTTTCTAGTAGGTCAATTTTTGAGAATGAAATTTTTTATTGTTGGGGAATACCTTAGAAAATAACATGAATATAAATATATTAATAAAATGAAATCTAAATATTTTCTTTTTAAAAAAAGAGAGAAAATTTTATATAAATAGAAAAATTAGTATTCAGGTTTCATTCTTATAAAAACACACAATCTCTCTTAGAAACAATCTTTTTTCTTTTTCTCTGTATTCTCGCTAAAACTCCGCCTTCGTTCCTTATCAGACTGACGATCAGAGATTACCCTTTAGATTCCTTGTGTCGAGTGGAGTAAGAGTGTCTAATTAGATTATTGAATAGTGTGTAAGTTTATTTTTTGCTCATCTTTCTGAAAGTCAATTTTAGGTCAATTCTGTTCTTGATAGGGATATTTTGTTTGTGTCCTCTAAGGCATCAGAATGAGTCTCTGTTGGTCCATTGTCCTAATGGTGTAGTTTGATCATTAATCAGAAGCTCTTGGTGCATCTTAGGTTACCCACGATTTTAGGTTTTTAAAACTCTTTTGAGGGTCTCTACTCTATACAGGTTAGAGAAGTTAGTCTTAAAATTTTACTATAGTACACTAGGTTAGAGTACTTAATTGTGGAATGAGATATGATTTTAATTTGAAATGTTCTCTAATAGTGATAATAAAATTTTGTATAATTTGATAAAATAACTGATTTTATGTGAATTAAACTTGTGAGAAGATGTTTGAATGCTGAGTAAATAACTATTGCCTTGATGTGAGATGTATCCTTCTATGTTTTGATATTATGGATTGAATGAACTGTTGTAAAATGGTGATAAAGACATCTTTCAGGAAAGTAGATATCCTTGTTGAGATTGTTAGGATATACATTGTTTGAGAATTTGTCGAGAAGGAGGTATCTGACTCTACTGTTATTTTATAATCACATAGATGAAAGATACCAGGTGGTGAAAGTTGAAAGAGACCCATTTAACTCAAACTGCAGTTTCAAAGGGATGGTCAAGACATATATATGGATTATCCTATCATATGATGCTATGTTCGTTTGGAACTACTTGATTCACAGTTGAAAGAGTCATCTAGCAAGTGCTAGTCTCTGTGCCTAACTCAATGCACGAGTCTTCCAAAAGTATAGAGTCAAGTATCTTTTATGTGAATAAGTATATGTATAATATGAGTTATTGTAGAGAGATATGATAATGAGAATGCGATGTATGAGAAAAATCATAAAAGAAGTTTGATGTTTGTAGTTTAGTTGAGATAGGAATTTAATTTATAAATATACATTTCTTTAAATTTTCTAATTTATCTTTGTTATTGTGTGATGTTTGTTTTATTTTTGTAGATATGCAATGATTGTGTTTTACAAGGTAATAGAGAATTTGACAGGTATTATGACTCTTTAGTAAACTAATGAAATAATTTAATTTAATTTTATATTATTTTATTTTATGATGTAGAAAGATATTTTTATTAAATCCTAAAATTAAGAGTGTTTCCTTTTTTTTATATATATATATATATATATATATATATATATTCTAATATTTTAGCTTTACGATAGATAAAGTTTTATAAATATCACACATATTACTGTGTGTTATACCGTTGAGACTATTCTTATATTTATTGTATATAGAAATTGAAGATTTGGATAAATAAAAAAAAGTGACAACGAATGGAATAGTGCAAGACTATATTTTTAGTTATACACATTGAATAATCTAATATTTTACTTAAATTGAATAATCTACAAGAAATAGTCATTTTTTGTCATTAATAATTGAGGTTATTATTTTTGTAGTTAATAATGGAAGGTTATACGCTTGAAGTTGAGCATGAGGAGTAGTACAACGTGATCAAGAAGTGGGAATAATAAATACCCTAAATTGAATGATCACTTAATAAAATGGGCACTCTAAAGGTTTCCTTTGGTGGGGTGAGTGAAGCAATTGTAATGTAATACCTACTGCTGTTACGGAATACAGAAAATTCTTACTGTCAACCTTCATATAATAAAAAGATTCTTTTGTTTTAATTTGTGTATTTTATTGAATAGATTCCATCACGCAGAAAAGTATGGTATTGTTGTGATGAAAAATAAGTTGAATTATATGTGTTCTTACCTGATCAGAAATGAAGATATTCTTATTGATTTTCCGAAATGAAGATATTCTTATTGATAAAATCGACGACCTGAGTCCGAAATGCAAAATCGAATGGAAGTTTATTTGCAGAAGACTCTCAAGTTAGTAAGAGTGTAATGAGTATTTTAAATAATAGTAGAGTAATAATGAGAGTGGATGATATTTTTTATATGTTTTGGTTATGTTTATAAGCTCTTATTATATATGTCTTGGTTATGTTTATAAGTTCTTGTGGGTGAAGACCTTTAAAAACGGATTCTCGATAATGATATAAAATCCTTTAAAATCATGAATTAACTCCGTCCTAATGTAACACTGACTATTAGGTGGTCAGGTTGGTTCGAGCGAACCTCCATTCCCAACCGAGTAGGTACAATATGTTTGTTTTCTACATATTTCAATAATTGAGTATCGTGTTGTTGTAATCAACAACTATTCTTGCTTTAGAATGAGATATTGCACACTGAAATTCTTAATGAATCAAAAGAGGATATCAACTAAATTCTTATATTGATACCGTTATATTGATATGGGACAAGAGAACGTACCTATATCTGTTTATTTATTTATTTATTATTTTTTTCACTATAATGATATAATCCTTTGTAACATAAATAGGTAAACTTTAAAAATTAAAAAAATAGATAAATAGAGTCTTTTATTATCATTTTACTTTTTATGAAAGTATAAGTGTTTCTAAAATTGTGCTAAGAAATGCCATTTTCAATTTATCTTTTGTGAATATTTTCAATTGTTATAAATTTTTTATTTGATTTTTTTATATCAGACTTTTTAAAGAGAAGATTCATTATTAATAACGTATAAGTAAATATATAAGAAATTATACCATTATCTTTATCTTCAAATTTTAAAACTTGATGTTTGTAAGTCTCTCTCCCTCTCTCTCTCTCTCTATATATATATATATATATATATATATATATATATATATATATATATATATATTAAATTTTTAATTTTAATTCAAGATAAAACTTTTAACTCATTCTTAAATTTTTAAGGATATTTATTCAATAATCTATATTCAACGGCGAGTTTGAAACAACTTTTTACCATAATAGAATGAAATTTTTCCATTTATTTATTTTCACCACTAACAATTCATGAATAAATATATAAGATATTATGATATTACTTTTAAGTTAAAACTTCAAGGATCGTGTGTTTGTAGGTATTTTCTCTTTATGCCAATCATTTTTTTTTTATTCTAATAGTTAAATTCCTAGTCTTTATAATTGCAATTTTGTTACAAATGCATTCCCAAATCAAGTTACTATCCTCCATTAAACCACTACCCCCAATATTATCAATGGACTTGACCGTTTTACACTTTATATTAATTTTATAAAATCAAATTTTATACTTTAAATAATCTTTCCCATAATTATTTTGCTTATAAAAATTGAGCAAAGCAATTTGGTATGAAATATTTAACTGAGATCCCAATACTAACAAGGAGTGATTACAAGACAGTCTCCAGAGAAGGGATGATGAATGAGGCCAGACAATAAGCAATTTACATCTAAATGAACTATTTTTATTATGTGCCACACACAGACATGTACTTTACCATCAAACACATGGCCTTGGGTGATTCAATTTTAGATATGGGAAGCAGGAAGAGAACAAACTCCCAAAAATTATTGAAATTACATTTACTTTTCATTTATATTTTTCATGTTAAATTTTATTTTATGATAAGCTAGGAAAAAAAGGTCTTCATACTTCTATTCTCGTTGTTGCAAAGACCAAAATATTTGACAGCTTATGCCTTGTCCTGGTATATTTACGGGGTCCAT
>Ga0209700_100581_pt1 | contig 70447 bp, 28 predicted proteins | sample SiratroredBW_FD_187528 | JGI IMG/M metagenome (GOLD analysis project Ga0209700, IMG submission 187528) | Root nodule microbial communities of legume samples collected from California, USA - Siratro red BW (SPAdes) (version 2) | ecosystem: Host-associated > Plants > Roots > Nodule | place: USA... | reverse complement strand
AAAAAAAAAAAAAAAGAATTAGACGAGACCTTATATGGAACGAAGGGGAATAAAATAGGTGTCTGATATTTGAAGGGAAATATGAGAAAGCATGTGACTCATTTAATTGAAATTTATTGTTTTACATTTTGAAAATATTTGAATATTGTGATAAAAGCTTTTCTTAAACTAAGGGTAGTTTGGTCTCTTACTTCTTATCAGCCTTTCTTTAATGGGAATAAAAAAAAAGGAATTTTATACCAAAAATTGACTTCTTTAATCTGGTTTCCGTCTAGAATATAGTTTAAATTTTCTTTCAATACCAAAGTCTGATAGTAGCCAACCCATAAAGAAAGAAACTTGTCCCATAGAAACACAAACTACTGTCCTTTCTCATCTCTTCGTTTTGCATCCACTCAATCAATCCAGTGATAACTGTGATTTTGGATTGTGGAATATGAATTAGAAAGTAATTTGAGTTGGGGTTATATATAGCATGGGACCCTACCCTGATAAGGTGTAATAATTGCAATATTCGTATTTCAGTTATTTTGTTTTTGAGTGTAACAAGGGTCCTTGGTAGCTTTCGAAGGACAGAGAATGGCGAAGGGTGGGGTGCTACACCAACATCACCTAAAGTTCGCTAGTTGTAGGAGAGGATCTACCAAACCAATTTCAATATTCATCCATTCACTCATTCATAATAATTTCCGCCGTTCTACTTCCTTCCATGGATGAATCAAAAATCCACCTAATTCTCTTTAATTCCATTAATATTGTTAGGGACTACTCCTACTCTCTTCAATTCCTCTCCCAATCTTCAAAACACAATTTTACCCTAAACAAAAAAGGTTCATAATCCATATACTATGATATAACAATAATAAAATTACATTATTTGCATAAATGAACAACCTTAACTACCTTAACAAAATTAGCAGATTCCTACAGTACCACATGACCAAAACAAAGGAAACAGAAAGGAAAAAAAATAATAAAAAAAGAAGAAAGCGGTGGTGACGGTAGAGCAGAAGGCGTTGAGCGACGAGATGATCAGTGATCAAGTGCGTTGGGTCCGGTGCAGTAATTGAGAACGTGGCTCCAGAGCCACTGAACAAGGAACCTCCGTCTGATCCCGTTCATGTTATACGTGGCACCATCACGAGCGTCCAAAACCTGACCGGTGTAGGATCCACCGCCGCCAGTGCCGTAAATGCCCTCACAGAGATCGGCGATCTCGACGGGGAAAGAGGGGTCCTGACCGGCATACCAAGCATTGGCCAAAGGGTTGGTTGTGACCTCCGCCATCTCGTGCCCAATCACGCTTATCATGCCGTCCACCCCAACGTCGCCGTTTGGGGACTTGAAGGGTTTCAGGTTAGGGATGTAAGCGGGCACGGCAAAGGGATAAGCACACTGCCCGGGGCAGAGCTTAGCCGAGTTACCCACCCAGGCGTACGGAAGAGTATACCCAACCAACGACGGAAACGTGAAGTAGTGGAACCCACACACCGAAGTGCAGAAATCCTGAACGTACACGTCATCAGCAGTCAGCAGCAGATACAACCCGCTCCGCGGGTTGATCGGCAAGGGCCGGGTTTTCGCTGTGATGGCGCTTTTTATCACGGACTGAATGGACAATCGGGTCAGCGATTTCCCGTGCGAGTAAAACCGGTCGTTTTTCTCTTCACCGAGTCGAACCGTTTTTGAAATGTTGGCTCCGGTTTGGTCTGTGTAGAGCTGGACGGTCCTCCACCACCCCTCCACGGAGGGGTGCGGCGCGTTTTTGGCGGAGATTGAATTGATGAACTCGCGGATTATCTTCTTCTGGGTCCGCTCCCACTTGCCGTACCAGATTGTGTGGACGGTGATTTTGGTGGTGAAAACCGGTCCCATGTGGTACCTGAGCTTCACGAACTCCGAGGACCCCTCGTATTTCTTGGAGTCCCCGAAGGCGTAGTCCGTGACGTTCATTTGGGCATTCTGGGGCCAGGGCCGCCATGCCGAGACGGGTCCCCCGGCGAGGAGGAAGGAGAGGAGGAGAGCGAAGGATAGAAGCACCGTATACGGCGGCGATGGGGCGGAGAGGCCCGGGCACATTTTGGGAGGAATAAGGGTGTGGGTGACTAGTAGCTGGGTTAGTGAGCCGAGAGAGCTCCCAAGTACAAAACGTGATGGTTTAGTGGGTGAAGCTTCTTTATATTATACATCCAAAAAAGCTTTTCATTTTTTTATATTATATTATGTGGGGAAGTCTGTGAAAGGAAAAGAACAGTGTGAAAGTGATTAAGCTGAACGGCGTATTTGATTTGATTTTATTAGAAGGTTAATTGAGAAAATGTATTATTATGAAAGAAAGAGAAAGGAAATTGTTGGTAATTTTGGTGACATTGATTTGCGGGTAATGGAGGACAGTTAGATTCTTAAAGTGAAGGAGGGTGTGGGGCCCAAGGGAGTGAGAGGGAGAGAGGCATGATTTACATTGATGATGATGATGATGGTGGTTGTCGTCATCTGATTTCAGATTTCCTCATCCTTTGCGCGGGAAAACGAAGGGTAGGGGTAAGTTGGGAATATTATATTGTACCTTTACTACATTATCATTACATTTATACATACCAAATACAAGGGCATACTAGATAGAGTAGAGTTGTGGATAGAACTTATAATAGCATCATGGGTGGTGGTTTTGTTTGGTTTTTTTTGTTTTGAGTTTGAAAAATTAAAAATTGAAACTTGAGAAGGGGGACCGCCATGAAAGCAGAGTTTGAGTATTGGGTGCTGCCATGTTGGATCGTCCATGCTCCCATCCACATCTCCTACTTCTTCGATAACTCTCCCTGTCTGTCCTTTCTGTTTTTCTCTTTTCTTTTCTTTTCCTTCCTATACTCTATTTCGGACATGGTGGAAAAGAAAAGAGATTGGCGATGATTAAAGTGAAGATGAGATTTTGGTTTTGGTGAACAAGCTTTAGATAGTTGTAATTTAGATTGGTTGGATTGGAGGGGAATGTCAGTAGCCTTCACATCACTTCCTGCTACTTTGTTTACATTGTGTGTTACAAAAACTGGATTGCTTCCAACATTCACTGCAATAGGGACAGTCTTTAAACATACCTTATAGTGCTGCTTTGTCTCTTCCTCTGTTTTTTACGCAACTCACCATCAATACTGAGCTCAGCCTTCATATTCTGCATTTTGAAAATTAGTTTCATCGATTTAGTAGTCATATAATTCACTCAATTTTAAATAAGCATGGTGTTAAGATTTTGAACAAACCTTTGTCGTTTTGATTAAGGTATCGAACACGGATGGAAGTCAAACCGCTTAATAGAAAGCAGCATGAATTGGTCAGAAGTGAAGGAACAGCTTCGAGCATAGGCAAGCTGCAAACAGTTTTCATAGGCTGTTCCCACCTAACATTATGGATTCCATTGAACTTTACACTTTTTTGTTTCATACCTCTCCCCCATCATCTGTAAGTTCTCAACTATTTACCATTTTATTCAATTTTTTATTAAAAATACTACAAATCTAACTACTCATTTTTCCTCACTTCTCTTTTTCAATTACGCTCCTTCATCCACAAATTTAAAACTTTCACGCTTCCAAACTTATCTGCACCCATATCCAGATAATAACACTCCACTCCCAAAGGTTTTGAGTTCATTCATAAGAAAATTATGCATGCTGACTCCTACTAAACACCCATCTTGTGTTTCGATGAGTAAAATAGCAGAAACAGAATAAGCCACAATGTTAAGAATATCTGAAAAAATAAAAATATTTTATTTCAGTGGCAAAGTTATAAAGAATGAAAGAAGAGGGATCCCTCTGCATCTTGCCTAATTGAACAACTGAGGCATAATAAATAAATAAAATTGTATGAAAGGAATTTTATACTATTTTGAAATGGCTTTTTTCTGACATGTATCATGTAACATCTTATTTTCCTCGTGTTCTTCACTTATAATTATTCAATAAATTAGTATTTGGGTTTAATTTTGTTAACTATCATTATTCGATGTTGGTTAAATAATTTAGTAACAATTATATGATTAAGCTAAAATAAGTCATGTAATTAGTTCATAAAAGTATTATGAAATTAAATACAGTAAGCATTCGTGGTTGTGTTGAATAGGATTTGAAGGTGTTGACATTAAAAAATTGCAAAAAAAAAAAACTTGGAAATTATCCTAGGATGAAAACAAATAAGCAATATCGAATGAATGATATGTTAATTAAATTAAGTAGAAGAGTATATAAATAAAATAATTAAACAGATGAGTGTTAGATTTAATAAATTAAGGGATGAGATTAGTATTAGATTAGTTGGTTTAACTTTTTCTTTGATGGACTTTTTTAAAATATCGGGCCCATATGTTTCTTAAAGCGTGTAATGTTTTTGGTAAAATCTTCCAGCACCCTATCAATTTTGAAAACACTAAAGTTATGTTTTAGAATATATTTTCTGAAAACTGTTTAATTAAAAACTAAAAAATATTTTAGTCATTTCCTCCTCCTTCATGGAGTATAAGTAAAAGATGATGGGGTGCTTCTTTGCCAATTTTTTTTTCTCATAAACTGGGTCCAAACTCATTGGTCTGGTCCAAAATGGATGACAGGATCAATTGTGGATGCTTCTTCCTCTCCTGCTCTGCCTTACTTAGGGATCAAAAAAACTCCTAACTTTGTACTTAATTTTTTTATAATCTTTTTTCAAACTTTGTACATGTTTAATAAGAGGTTAATATCTATGAAAATTCATAATCCGATGACTCTACCTTATAAGTTTGAAACAAAATAAATTACACCAAGAAAATAAATTATTTAAAAGCTACATGAATCAAGATATAATATAATCTTTTAATATGTATTATTTAGCCTGTAAAAATGAGTGCCCTTGGTAGAAAATTTGTTCAATTTAAACCCATAAGTCAACAATGTTTTACCTGAGAATCATCAGTTTTGCCATGTGCAGTAGCACCTTAAGCCCTACATTGAAAGTGTTCATTTTTACTTGTTGTCTGAACAATGTATAATACGAAGATAACGGCAATAAGAAGTTTCATTATTACAATACTATTTTTTTAAAACAATGGTAATGATTGTGGAAAATAATAATTTGTTTAGTTTCTTCGTAATTAATATATATTTATAGAATACAATGTAATATTATTTTTTACATAAAAAAGTTGTTAATGGATGAATTTTTATCAAATGAATTAAAATACTTACTTGGAATTGTTGGTCACCTTTCATTAAAATAATTGCCTGCACTGGAATGCGCACTAATGAAGACCAAACATTAATTATTTGCAAATACATTATCAATAAATTATCCATACAATACTCAAAATCTCTGGCAGCTTTAAACTCGGTAGTAGCTGCTTTCAAAAAAAAAAGTCACAGATAAGCACTCTAAAACAGGTCAGATTTTCATAACAGGTTTACCTATAGAAAACCAAACTACACAACAGACAGGTACAGACACTCAATGATGGGTGCCATCTCCATTATCGTCCATCTCTTCTGCATCCTCAAATCTTTGATCATTGATTTGAAGCTGTAATAAATTAAACAGGATATAAGTAGATGAGCACAGAAAAAACAAATTAAACAAACTTCAAAGAACGTGGCTTCCCCGTTTCACAGATCATTTAATGGTTGATACATTGGTTCTACAAGCATTGCAAATATCGACGTCAACTAAACAAACAAAAATATTGTACAAATGTGAAATAAGCTTCAACCAGTATATATTGTTTTTGTATTGTATTACTTTTAAGAATTATATATTTTTTAAACATCTCAACTTGCAGAAAATAATATTCCAGTTTGTTCTCTTGTTACCATAGAACTTGAAATTCAAAAGTAAACGTTAAAAATATATAAATTGGGTGAAATTTAACTGCTGAATTGGCTAACTTCTATTGAATGTTATTAAGTGGTGTAAGTACAGAAGTTTGACACCCAGTGACAATTAAATCTGGTCCGTAGATTATATTTACAAGTTACAATATGCTTTTATCCAAATGCATAATCCAAATTCCTTATTCTCATTTTAGAAGTATAACTTTAGAAGGGCTATATCCATGTGTCAGAATCAGACTGCACAAACAGAGGTAGATAGAGAATAACAACCAACCTCAAGTATGGTACGAGCTAGGTCATGATTTCCATTTGACTGACCAATAGAGTTGACTGGATTGTGAGAGATATAACCTTCGTCCTCTGAAAGAAAAAAAAAAAACAATATTTTTAAGAAGGATATAGTAAGCCTATATGATGTAATAGGAATTAAGATTAAGGTATGCACACATACCTGCTTCTTCATCTACCATCTGATCAGCACTGAAAACCCAATTATGTTCTTCTTCCTCTGAAAGAAGAGCACAACTCAGATAGAAGAAAATGCAAGAGTGAAGAAAAAGGTATCTGTATGTATAAAATAATATTTACCATCATTCGGTTCTGGATTAAGCTCTGCACACTGGCAGAATATTGCAAAGAGAGTGTCCACTGGAAAACAAATAAGACACAGATAAACAACTACTAAAAACAAGCAAATGTGAAGAGTGGTGAAGACAAGAAAAAGATACATTGAGTAGGATCAGAGGGAATGAGCCTCATTTCTGTGACATTGGACAAATCTTGTTGGATATTATTGGATTCTGAATCAGAGTGGTCTTCATCGGCTTCTTCAGTATCAATCTAGAGGAATAAGAAGAAGAATGAGAAAGATGAAAGGGGAGACGCGTGAAAAATAATAGAATTACAATATGTACCTGGGTATATAAACAAGGAAGAGGGTAGGCTTCAGGGTCTGTAGACACAGCATGGAGAGATATAGATAAAAAATCAACAGCATACCCTTTAGTCTTGTCTACATCGCTCACCCATATTACTTGCCTGTATGTAAAACAAATTGTGAAGAATACTGAATAGAGCACCCAACAATACAAGAGAGTGTGAATGAGGAGAGGAGAGCGTACTTAGTAGTGATGTAGAGAGTGCCAGGGGATTCTCGAGGAAGGTTGCCAAGGACTATGTCCGTGCCAGGTTGCACCCGCATCAGCTCCTCCCCATTCTCATTGTCAAGGACGGGTTCTCCACTACAACGTATCTCTCTCACTCCTAACACCATTTCTTTTCTCTGTTCTGCTTCTCAATATCTGGTCAAAACCAACTCCAGTCACACTCCACGATGCATTCGGATAGAGAATTTTAAAACTTTAAATAATTTAAAAAGCGTGGAAATGTTAGAATACAAATTCAAGGACTCAGGGGAAGCACCAGTTTCACTAAAGAAAAAGGCTAGAACATTACTACATCTCAGTGTAAAATGAGAAAGTCTAATCACTCACCACAACCACTCCTTTTATTTTATATATATAAAAACAATAATATACAAAAATGAAAATAGTATATGACCTTTGATTGGTTAAGAAACATGCTGTTAGCCCAAAAATTTCAGCAAAAGTTAACTATTTGTTGGTTTGGAAACTACAGACAAGGGAAAAGTGAAGAGTCACGTATATTAGACATGATCTGCTTGATAACAAAGACGGTTGAAATCTAAAACCATCAAAATTTCAATTATAATGAAGACAATATATTGATATTTACATATATCATGTTTTGACTACTTATGCTTGAGTTAAGCCTATAGTTCTGCCTCTATGACAATATGTTTACTGAGAACCACCTCCAAATCTTGATAAGATGTTGAGTGTTTACCTATAGCATATGTAAGAAGGTCATTAATAACTAATTTAGACTGTTATTTACCCATATATTACCTATAGCAATTGTAATTGTCTAAATTAAAGATTAATGACCTTCTTACATATGGGGATGTGTATTTACAGACGGTTTGAAGAAAAATTGTGGATAAAGGTGTCCTGGATGGAATAGAGACTTACAGACCAGGCTCAAGGTGTGGGGTTTTGTTTCTGGTAATAAAGGAAATGCTAGCAAGCATTTCATCAAACAAATTGAGGTAAGTATACAAGTTGGTTACATACTTAAATCCCAAAATCCTCAACTAACCCACTACAAGGAATCAACTACCATTCAACATGATATAGGGAGACTCAGCGACTGACACAGAGTAATATTACGAAGCCTCATTTCTCAGATTAGAAGCAATAAAAATAAGTGAGAAGCACAAGTCAAAGACCAATATTACAAAAGACTACTCGAAACGGGATCCCGTACTCAGACTTTGCGTCAAACATATTATGAACATGGTTTCAATAGTAGTGAGACAATAGAACAAGCCAGTGAATACAATAAAATTCAAACACCACATCAAGGTTCATAGTGATGTGATGGAAAATAAACTTGACCGAAAAAACTAACAAATGCCAGCGAGGTTGGGAATTTGAAGAAGAAGCGGTAATTGCAGAGGCAAAAACATTGAAAATTCTTTGAACAGAAGCTAGAAGATTAGAGCAACCAAATCATACGAAAACAGTAAACGAAAGGAAAGCAAAATCTTAAATGTGAGAAAGAGATGAACCTGAGACGAAGATTAGTGAAGACAAAAAGACCTGCAGTGAATGCGAGCAGAATTTCGAAAATGTTAGGGTTTTAAGGGGGGTTTGGTTTGGGTCAACATTAAAATTCAGTTTCACCGCCCAAAATTTAGATAACCCAAGGCCACGCCCAAACATGTTTCTATCGATATTATTGGTATATATATATATATATATATTCGATATAAAAAAAGTAAATCGAATTTAAACAAAACACTAATGTGAAATTAAATATTATCAATAGAATATTGATACAAATAAATAACTAAAATTCTTATATCATATGGCACATTTTTTATTATTTAATTCAAATTTTGTAAAACTTAATTTATAATTCATATTTTAGGACACAAAATTCAAATACATATATATATATATACACTCGCACAATTATACTTTGAAAGAAAAATTAATAAAACACTTAATACTGTAAATATATTTTTATACAGATATATAAATAAATATATTGTATCACGAAATTTCTTTTATTTAATTAAAACTTTATAAAAAAATCTTATAAAGAACTTTTTTTATAAAAATACTACTTACATATACACTCACATAATTATATATGTGCTATCAAAGTATGCATGATTGATATAATATAAAAATTAGTAAATATATAGTGTTAAAAAAATATTTAATATTAGATTTGTATGTTTCACTTTATCCATCTTGTTTAATTTTACGTTAACGTGATTTTTATTTGACTTCATCATTATTTACATACCCGTATATACAAATAAAAAAAGTTAATTAAATCTTAAACTTCTTGTAAGTTTATGTATTTTAACCAGATTCTTATTTTAAAAAAATTTGTATTGAATATTCATATTTTTATGTATTTCATCTAAGCTTTTATATTTAATTTTTTCGTTTAATTTACGTAACCATCTAATTTTGCATATGCAAATACATACTATAAAATTAGAAAATAATAAAAACAAAGGTATAAAATTGTAATTGTCTTTGTAAAATATGATAATCTTTTAAATTAAATACTAGTCGTAGCAACCATGAAGAGACATCAAATTATGCCTTTTTATTATAGACGTAGTTAGAGTTTTAAAACTTTATTTTTATCATTGTTCAACTTTATAATAGTGTGTTAGAAATTGTAAATTTAAATTGTCACACCATTCAAATTAATAACAAAATCAAATAATATAATTTTAATTAAAAATTATGTTTTTTTCATATTTAGTAAAATGAAATTTTTTAATAAAAAATATATTAAAGATGCTTTCATTTATGAGAAATTTATAATTTAATTACACTACCTTCTATTTTTCATATAAGAAAAAATAAGTAATAAGGATGTAATATAATTGTCACATCACCCGATGGTAGCAAATAATTAATTGAATAAAAAAATATTTAATAAAAATTTGATTAAAATATGCAAATTTATAAAGCATACAAAATTTAATTAAGTCTTAATATTAATACAAGTATTTTCAGATACATGATTTAGTTGAAAATATATTCTTAACACGAGTGTGTGGATTGGTTAAATATATTGTTTTAATAAAATAATTACTTTTAAAAACTTGTTGTCTCATAAATTTTAAACTTAATTTTAAGTGTGAATAAATAAATAGAAACAACAAAATATATTTACAGTGATTCTATTTTCTTAAAATGGAGAGATAGTTTGAATCCGATCTTTTCGAAATTTGTTGTTTTATTATTATTAAAAATCAACAAAAGATGCATACAATCTCGTGGAAACAATATACAACACACTCAATATTATTATTTTTCTGAGAAAACTACTTGATTACAATCCTAAAATGCTAACCCACCAACCTTAGGTGTGCAAAACAATTTAACAAAAATGAGAAATGAATTAGAGAAATATCATATGGATTTGTAAAAAGGTAAAAAAGTTATAACACTTTTTTTGCCAAATAACTCCCAAGTACAATTTAGTTTGATAACACTCGTTCATTCATTGAACTCATGGGATATTTTAATGAAAGTTTATCGTCTTAAAAGAATTATTGAAAAATTGTAAAGTATTTTATCAGTTTCTTTCTTTTATGCCATTTACTTGGAAAGATAACTAATATATTTTTTTTGAAAAAAAAGTTGATGGAATATTATTAATCTATTATATTAATTTCCAATTTAAGACCATTAAATATTAATATAATAAATAGATTTTTCATATTAAGTCATAAAGATTGTTGAAGTACTTTTTAAATATAGTGTTAATTTACGAGTTTAATGAAAATACAAATTATATTGAAGCAAATTATAGTTGTGTTGCCTATTTTGAGTTTGTGAAAAAAGTTACAAATCATTATATTAATTTTAGATAAAGTTTTGAAAACAAGTTCGATTTTATGGTAAGAAGTTAATTTTCTAATATTTTCATTTAAGTAAAAATATAGTAGAAATTTAAACATTTGTTCACAGTACTATGTTTTTGCTCAAATCAAAATAAAACAATTACTCAGTATTAAATGTAAAATAAAATATTTAATTACATATTATTTGATATATGATTTTATTTAATTAAGTCGTGTTATATGAAAAATGTTACTAAAGATAATGAAAAAATATATGTATTTGAAATCATAAATTTAAAATGATTTATGAATAATTATTTATTTTTTATATAAAATAAAAATCTATCTTGTAATATAGATATTTGACTTTACTGATAGTTAAAGTCATATATACTAAGACATCATAGAAATGAAAAATGAAAAGAAATTTATTATATCATAATAACACATGTTGTAAAATGTAAGTATGAATATATTATAAACTCATCATAGTTTATATGGTTGAGGTTTGTAAACATAAAAAGACAAAAATAGAATAAATGATATAGTGAATATTAATATGAGTATATTTATAAAACGTTTGTATACATTTTTTGATAAATATCGTGAAATGTATCAATCTTTGTGTAATCTATAGGGTCATGTAGTTTGTATTTAATGAAATTATTATAAATTAAATTTGTTTATGAAATTGTTAATTAAAATATTCTTTTCATAAATATTTATATCATGTTAAAAATTTATTTTCATACTCTAGTTTTGTATGCGTTGTTTGTATATAGATATTATGATTATATTATTTACATTATTCTTTTAAAATGTATTTTGAAATTTTAGTAGTTTAAATATATCCTGTAATTGATTATATTAAATTATCTTTTGCTTCTATGGTGGTGTAGAAAAAAAAAATGAAGTGAATTCATTTTGCTCACAATTATATTTAACATCCTCGAATTAAGATATTGAAGGAATTATCCATGTACCTAAAAAGAGGGGATGGTTCCATCCACCAATGGATAAAACTAGTTCCGTAGTGTCCCAAAGAGGTTTCATTAGCATAGGCAAACAAAATCCCAAGAGAGAGAAATTGATTTGTATGCTTTAGTATTTCTAAACCTTACCTTTTTTGAATGCTGGAATGTATGTCATCCTTGGACAACAAATTAATATATAATTAAATTAGGATTAATATATAATTAATATATAATTAATATATAATTAAATTATACTCCGAAAACTAATATCAAGATGGACTTCAATGTTATTAACATGATTGTACAAGATAAAAATAGCTTATAAAATACTCCGTCAAAAAAAGAATTAATAGTAGAATAAACAAGTTTAAAAAAAAACAAGTGGTACCAATGTCTTCAGATAAATAAATTAAAATATTTTGGATAAATTTACTTATAAATACTTATACGATGAAAACCATTTTTATTTAAATTACGACTAGTTTATACATAAATTAAGCAGTAAAACTTATCTGATATATTTTTGACATCTTTTATTTTGTTTTATAAATAAAACAATTTTAACTTTTAAAAAATTAGTTAATTATTTATCTTTTTTTCTCCAAAAGTATATTTACAAAATTTTATCCATATAAACTTTTAGTTGAAGAAGATCAAAGACATTTTTGGTGTGAGGTCCTTAATATTAAAGGAATAAAGTTCTCACATATTCAAAACTTAGCCAGTAATCTAAATTTTTGTATGCAAAAGAATGATTACAAGTATATAAATATTAGCTTTATATGTTTAAGTTTTAAGATGGTAGTTTTTTTAAGTAAAACAAGTGAGAACCACAATAACTTACCTTTTACTATTTAAAGACGTCTTCAAGATATTAATTAACATTTATTTTATTTTAATATAATTATTATTATATCAACACACATTTTTTTAATGCAAACAATTTTTTTTTTTTGCATTTTATACTTCAATTATTATTTAAGCTCATAACTTAATTTCAGCTTTCATTTAAAGTATGTACTATATTATAAAGTCATATTCTCCTTGTCTAATACTATCATCGATCCAACAAAGAAACAACGAGGACACGCAGACGCAATTATGCATAAATTTATTATATTTAATGATTAACTTTATTATATTAATACCATTTATATTCATTACAGGTATTTATTCAATGAAAATTAAATATTTAGTAATTATATTATCACTTATTAAATTTAAAGAATTCACATTATTTTATTTTAATAAATAATTAAATATTAATTTTTTTATTTGTTGACTTGGAAGGGATTTGGATTTAGCGGCAATGAAGTGAAGAGAAGAGAAGGAGGGTATCAGCTGCACTAAAAAAAATATCCGTTTTGTAGAGATATCTGATTAAATATATATAGTAAATACCAAAGTGGAAGCCATTTGCCGAGTCCACTCACCACACTCGCAATTCCGGTGGTAGCTTCTCTCCCACCAACTCCACAGAGAAACCCTAAATTCTCCATGTTTGCGTGAATTGGGAATATGCTGTGTCTGGGTCGATTCGCCGGGGTCTCTTACCCAATCAAATCATACTCTTCCGCTTGGAGGGACAACGCCAATAACAGAGTGCTGCCGCTAAATGCGAGCAGGCTCAGATGGCGGTTCACGGCTCAAGAATCCGACTCTTCTTTTGCCCCCTCTCTCGACTCTGATGCTTCGGATAAAACCGCTCCTGCAGGGTCTCTTTTCTCTTTTTTTCTATGCCTCTCATTTTTAATTTCGAAAACTCGAAGTTGTTCCTTCTGTTTTCTAAACTGATTTACTTTGTTTTCCCCTATGTGTACAGATTCTGCATCATAGAAGGCCCCGAAACAGTGCAGGATTTCGCTAAGATGGAGCTTCAGGAGATTCAGGACAACATTCGGAGCCGGAGGAACAAGATTTTTTTACAAATGGAAGAGGTCTCATACCACATGTTGCTATCTACTACTGAATATTACTTCTCACCACTTTATTTCCGTGCCTGAAGTTGCCGATAGCATCATATGATATTACATGCCTCTTGAAATTTTTTGCGGTCAATTTTTCTTGCACGTCTTGTTTTCATCATCTAACTTTTGGCGCTAACTACTAGATAGTGTTGCCGGAGAAGTCAAAGGACTCTGATGATTTAAGTAGCATATAAATATAAACTTATATTAGCTTCACTTTGCTGAAACTCTGAAACTCTTCAAGCCCAATTACCTTCAGGTGGTTCTGTTACATAGTTCCCCGGCTAACTGGCCTTTAGTATTGATTACTGTTTTTCTGAGGCATTTGCAACTTTGACCCTGTTTTAAGTGACTTGACGAATGGATGGTGGTGCTCTGTATGAGATTTGATTTATCAAATTGCTGTAACTATTATGTAGAAGATGAAGGTCAGATAGAAATCCTTCAATAACATATTTAATATTGAATGAAAGATTGTTGGAATTTTTAACATGGAAGTGTAAGATGTGTTTTCTTTAATTTTATGTAATATTTCTGAATCTTGACATCTCATGTTTGGTGATTTCATGGATGTAGCTTCTATTTAAATAATATAGGCGAGATATTGTATAATGCTGGCTTTTGTGGGAGCATTTCATTTCAAAATGAAGGCCACGCAAGAAAAGGATTCTTTATTTAGATATTTTATTACTTGTAGTTTCGCTCTACTTTTGTATAAAAGTTGGATATTTCATTACCTATAATTTCTGTTCTTTCTGTATTACAGATATTGAGGTGATCTTGTTAGCTATGGCTCTAGTCTCCAGTATCAAAATTATATGGATCTAATATTTTCCTTCATCGTTTCCAAATTTAATACAAATAATCTGTTAGAAAATCAAGTTGTCATCGATACATTATACTCTCTGGCTGGCTCTTTTCTCAAACAATATCCTCTTATTTTGTAGGTTCGGAGGCTTAGGATACAACAAAGAATTAAAAGTGCTGAGCTTGGAATTATTCAAGAAGAACAAGAGAATGAACTTCCTAACTTCCCATCATTCATTCCATTCTTGCCTCCTTTGGTGAGTTCTTGGAGTTAGACTTTGCTCTGAATCGTCTCAATTTTTGCATTTAATAACAAGTCACATGATTTTGTCGTTGTTGTGATGATCATGGATAATTTACTTTTCTTCGCAAAGGTTTGGCAAACTGGTAACTGATACATATATTATTTGCAGACTTCAGCAAACCTCAAGCAATATTATGCAACTTGTTTTTCTCTTATTGCTGGGATAATTCTTTTTGGTGGTCTCCTTGCACCCAGTGTAAGATTTTCCTGCACCTAGTTCTGTGTTTTCAATGTCGAATACGTTCTCAAATATAAATTAAGGAGGAGATTTATTTTTTGGTTGTTCCGTTTGAAATTTTCTCTGGATTAATAACTTGGAAGGGATTAAGTATAATTAATATTATTTTTATAAAACATTATCCTCAATGTGAACCCAACTCTTTGTACTGGTTCAAGAAAAGTACATATTCTACTTCATTTTTTGCTTCTCATTGATAAGAAAAAAATATGAATGTCAATCACTGTTGAGAAGGGGAAGACATGAGCAAAAACTTGCAATATTTCACAAGTTATTCAGAATATTTCAATAAATTAGCTGGCCCTCTACCTCTTTCTAAGCTAATGTTGGAAGTGCTTAATCTAAACTCTATAGGTGCATTAGGAATAACTAATTACTTCTGCATAGCGCTGTCCTTAATTATGGTTTTGCTATGATATACATACTATGCCTAGGAGATACTGCAAATTGATTGTTACTGTTTTTTTTTTGTTTATTTATTTATTCATGTTTTTCTTTTAATATATCATGCTTAACTAAAGAGTTATTGCTATATGAGCTATTAGAAAATCATGAGCTTAGAGAACAGAGAAAACAGAAGAGAGTTGATCACTAATCTGAATGAGATACAATATAACTTATTCTGAAAATGAGAGGATTACAAAAGTATTCTTTGCATTTAAGAGAATGAACTTTATATAGAGCATCTGAAGCACCAAACTGAATTTGTAAGTCTGTATAGCTGTAATAGGCTTTGGTAACAAATGACATAGCAAAATATTATAGCTATTAGTAACAACAAATAATGACTTTAGTAGAGACTGCAAGACACACTAACATACGCAGATGAAAGCTATACTTCATATTAGAAAGAACTGAGATTTGATTTATACATTTCATGTTTTTATCTATATTTCATGGTGCTTTTTAGTAAACATGATTCCATTTTTTTGCAACATTCAGTCATTGCAACTCCTTTTTTTTTTTTTCTCAGCTGGAGCTTAAGCTTGGACTAGGGGGCACGTCTTATGCAGATTTCATTGAAAGTGTACATCTGCCTATGCAGCTGAGGTAGTGCCCTTTTTCTAATCTGCTGTTGCCTTGTATATTTTCTTCTCAGGAGCAGCCATGGAAATTAGTGTTATATTCCCAGAATCGGAGGATATTAAAGTTTTATGAATAAAGCTGGATGTTAATTGTCTGTATACGGATATATGATTAGTGCTAGTTCATTGCTGCTAAAATGATTCCCATTGCATTTTACTTATTATATCCTAACAGCTAAATTCTGTTGAATATTGTAGTCAGGTTGATCCAATAGTGGCATCATTCTCTGGTGGAGCGGTTGGAGTAATCTCGGCATTAATGGTTGTGGAGATAAACAATGTAAAACAGCAGGAGCAGAAAAGATGCAAATACTGTCTTGGTACTGGTAAGATTTCTAAACCCCTTCTGATATATGCATTTTAGGGTCTAATGTCTTCATGATGGAACTGAAGGATTCTATCACTCTTCTTCCATTTGCAACCTTTCCTCTTCTTACTGCATATGGTTCCTACTTTCTAGTTGCAAAGGAAGAGGTGGTCAAGCAAAGTCTTCGACTATTGCAATTAGGAAGGAACATATAAATCATGAAACGAAATGAAGCTTGGGGCGTTTCCTGTTTATATCATTCTAAGTTGTATTCACAATAATGCTCTTTATTCTCAGTTTAGAGAATTCCCCTGATATTGTCTAACTCTGATCCATTGTCCAGAATGTCAGAGTGTCAAAAAATGACATCTTTACTTATTGTAAGGCTATCTTCAATGTAAGGGTTATATATGATGGAGTCTTATTTTATTTTTTTGAATCTCGTCATGCCACATCATTTTTAGACCTTGAAAGTTTGCTCCAACACAAGGGTTTTATAAGACCCACACTTATATATATATATTATTTATAATGTAAGTACAACTTTTGCAAGATAAAAAAATAATCTTTTATTCTTATGATGACATATGTATTGTACTTTTGCTGTCAGGATATCTTGCATGTGCTCGCTGTTCAAGCACAGGAGCTCTTGTTCTGATTGAACCAGTATCCACAATCAAAGGTGGAGATAAGCCTCTTTTACCCCCAAAAACTGAGAGATGTGCAAATTGCTCTGGATCTGGCAAGGTTGGTCATTTAGAAGTATTTCATTGCCTGCTAGCTTTACGCTTGTTATAGTAGAGAACAGCCATAATCTACTTATCTAAAGCTCAACACCTTTCATTTCAAACACATTGAAATTGTTGCCAACAATAGCATTAAAGTTTCAAATCATTACATTAGATGTTTTTCAAGATTTTTGGTTCATTGTTGCTTCCTTTCTTAAACAGGATTTTAGCTATACTTCTAACCCTTTCTTCAGGAGCTTTGGTTTTGAGTTGAAATTTTTCACACCAAGTTTTAATATAAACTTTTAAAATAATCATTTTCAAAAATAGTTTACTTCGCTTCAAATTCGCCTTTGATCAAAATCAATTTTACAAATCAAAATAATTTGAAATGAAGTATACAAATGCTCACCTAAACTTTTGCACACCTAGGTCAATTGGGTACAAGTTGTTTACATGCTATAGGTCCACAGCAACAGTGGTTGTTGATACTTATTTTGTTACTGTCATGTACTCTGATTGCAGGTTATGTGTCCAACATGCCTTTGCACTGGAATGGCCATGGCGAGCGAACATGATCCCCGAATTGATCCTTTCGATTAGAGGTTAAAAAATGATAGTGTATTCTTAGCAGGCAATTTGAATAGTTTAATTTGTGTGTTATTTGTTTCCGTGGCGGAGAAGTGGAATTTCTGTAAATATTTATAAACTCCATATAAGAAAAAGTGGTTAAGAATATATAGACAGCTTCGATTTTTATGAGGAATAAAAAGTGGTGCAGCGAGAGATATCATATTTTCTTTTTGTTGATGGCTGCATTATTTTTAATTTGTAGATGTTTGACTTATTTATGGTTGTTGTTACGCCCTTGTGCTCTCCACAACATAACCAATTCCTTACTGTGAGGTCTTCAAGGACATCTTTTGGGGCCTTTAACCGTGGGAGAGAGGGGCTGTGTCAAGTGAGAGTCCCTTGTTAGGAGCACCTGGAGAAGTATCAAAAGTCTTTTGCTGATAATAATACTCTAATGATGTTGACATAAATAATTATATAACGTCATTTGCTGATAATGTAAATTTTTAATAATAATAATTTGTAATTTTGTTCTCTAAAACTGAAAAAGAATAAGACTTGAAATCACTTTTAGTCCTATAACTTCTGTTAGTTTCTAATTTTGGTCCTCATAAGTTTTTTATTTACATATTTAATTTTTCAATTTTCTAAAAATTACACATTATGATCTATTGCTAAAACCCTTTTCATTTGTAAAAAATAAAAACTTGGAAGTATTTCATTATAACAATTTTAAAATTACTAGTTTCACAGAATATTAATGTTTATTTTTTTATATTATTATCACAGAAAAATGTTAGTATTATTTTAATTAGCGACTACATAATATATTATATTTAACCTAGATTACTTAATTCTGAAATTTTGGGAACCAAGTATGTTATTAAAATTTTTATAGGATCAAAATTGCATATTGACGAAACTTTGAATCCAAAGTGAATTTAAATCAAAAGAAAATTAAGACATTGACTTTTCAAACTAATTAGATGTGATAAATTAAAAAATGAAATAATTGTTTCTTTTATCATGCAAAGATCACTGCTGCTGAGACTTCAGATCAATTTTAGAATTTAGTTAAATTGTATCGCAATTATAGAGATCACGCAAAGAACAGTGCTGTTGAGACTTGAGAACAATTTAAGAATTTGGTTAAATTGTATTGGAATTTAAAAGATAATTAGTTAAACCATATTGCAGCTATAAATTTTTCGCAAAAATAATTTAAAACGTGTTGTGATATCCTTTAATGAATTTGATATAGAAATAACATGAAAATATAATTTATTTTCGCATTAATAGTACATTATTATTAAACTTTTATGTAAATTGTATTGTTGTGACGAGGAAAGAAAAATGGATTTTGTAAAGTAGTTAAGTAGTGATATATTTTGAAAATACAAAAGTGTTTTATTGTTAAATTTATTCAAAGTAGAATGGTGGTGGTATAGAAATGAGGCTATAAAAAGAAAGTAGAAATAGAGATAAGTGTGTTGAAAATGTATTTGAATCTGTTAAATAGGAAGGAAAGGGAAAGAAGATGGATAGAAATGTTGATGCGGAGATTGTGATCGTTGGAGCTGGTATATGCGGTCTTGCAACAGCCCTTGCCCTTCACAGGTTTTCTCTTTTCATCTCTTTTCTTCATCATTTTCATTTTCCCATTCAATTCGCAATTCATTATCATTCACCTCTTCAACAATATCTTTTGTCTTTTGCCATTTCCATTCCAGAAAGTAAATAATGTTGCATAAGCTTAGATAATTATATGAAAAGAAAGAGCTCTAATAACGCTACATGATGTTTAAATATCTATGTATAAATTTCTGCATAATATTTGTTAAGAATGAAGCGTATCAGTTTTCTTACCATAACATTAGTACAGATGCATTGTTCAAGAAAATGATAATGATGCATAATCCTTTTATTTCGAATTTATATTTAACAAGAAATTCATTTTTGTATTATTTATTGATCATTTTTGCAAAAGAAAGATGTAATATCCACATTCTCATTCGTTTATTCTATATACTCTATTTGGCTTCATTTTTAATTCCTAATCTAAAACTGTTAACACGCTACTTTTATGTCATGGCTGATTATTACGATTTCCGATTCAGAAAGTAATTTAGGAGTTGAATCATGATTTGATGCATGAATTGTTTGTTCGATGGCATACGAGATTCCATTTGCAGAAAGTAACTAAATTAGTTTTAGGAAGAGGATTAAAAGTGTGGTGTTAGAAAGATCAGAGACTGTACGAGCAACAGGAGCAGCTATAATAGTGCAGTCAAATGGGTGGCGTGCTCTTGATCAGCTTGGCATTGCTTCAACACTTCGAGAAACTGCTGTTCAAATACAAAGGTAACATCTTCCCATGTTGCATCCTCGTAATGTTTACACACAATATAAAATTTATATGTTTTTTTTTTTTAATCTGAGCAACTTAACTCGCCTTTAATACCAACTTATATTACACAAATTATCCGTATAAAATCTAACTTTAATTAAAAAAAAAATACAAACACCTAAGCAGATCTATATAAGTTTCTTACTTGTAAAAATAGGTAAACCAGTTTATGACAATTTAATGCTGTTTAATGGGCTACGAAATGAGAAATGTTGACACGTGTGAACTTAGCTTAAAAAACGTTATCATCTCACTGCCATTTTTGTTATATTGTATTTGCATATTAGTGTGATAAATATTGAATAACTCTACTTTTATCCTTATTCTTACATATTAAAATAACCAATTGTTAACTATTGAAATTATCCTTGTTCACACCAAAAAGGATATGAAGTATAGTAAAATTACTTCCTTCTATATTATTATTGATGTATTAGAAACCTAAGACCTAATTTTTTTCGAATTATACACTTATTTTAAATAAAATAATAATGATTTTGTGTTGTGACTTAATATATCGTTTAGTTGACAATTTATAATGCAATTTTGGTTGGAAACTTGGAAAATAGGATTCATAAGAACATTTTAATCCAAATATATGTTAATTAGCTTTCCTTGGTCTACACACTTTTTTGTGAGATTTCTTAATTAATGTACATTAAACATCAATATATATGGAATGGAGGAGTATCAAATTATTATAGATGTTATAATAATTAGTTGAAAGAAATATAGCATAATACTTTTGTTTTAAATGTTCAAACCCTGCCTATATTTAACTTACTATTTCTACTTATATATAAAAAAAAACTTATCATTCTTCAGTATTTAATGCGTATTTTAGGTTCTAAACTAAAGATAAACGTAAATTTAATTTTTGAACACGTATAAAAACTAAAATTTTTAGTCCTTATTGTTTGAACTAGATAAAATTTTCTGCTACGTAAAAATTACTTAAAAAAAATTCTGATGACGATGAACTGTCAAAGAAAAAAAAAATCAGCAATTCAAAATTATTATTATTTTCATCCCTTGAGAATAACTTTACGAATCAAGTACATAGTTTAATATTTTATAATTAACTGATATTTGCACAAATCAAATCAATTTTGTAACAAAGAAGTATAATGGAACATTCATAAATTGATATACTACTATTATATGTGAACAAGTTTGTTAGTTAGAGTTGACAATTAGTGTGAATCCAGGGCACTGATATATTATATATGTGACAAAAAAGGAAAATATTTTTCATCTTGAAATTAAAAGTATATAAAAACCCAAGGATATATACCTTTACAACTCATAAAGTATATCATCATCTCGTATCATTTAACTAATAAAACAACAAACTGTATGTTTTCAGGGGAAGATTCATATCTTTTAACGAGGCTGAGCCAATGGAATTTCCATTTGGGTGAGTCGTAGTGTAATACAAGTAGAAATTGTGTGAAATAAACATGTTATAGTTAACTTGTTTTTGCTGATAAATGGAACAGGGTTAATCAGGAATTTCGTTGTTTAAAGCGCACTGATTTGGTGAAAGTCATGGCCGATAATTTACCCACAGGGACTATACGTACCAACTGTCAAGTGCTTTCTGTTGAATTAGATCCTGTAACAAAGTTTCCACACCTTATGCTCAGCAATGGAAGTGTCCTTCATGCTAAGGTATATTTGTGTCTTTTCTACATTAACATTTTGTTTCTTGTTTGATGCTGAAAATGCTTGTTTTATCATACACTTAATGCTGCATCATTACCGACAGACAAAAATTAGAAGCAACATTGTGCAGTAAATTGATGTAATGCAATTACAGACCAGCAAATACGCATGTAACATGTTTATGTATGCCGGTACCAGGTTGTTATTGGATGTGATGGTGTGAATTCTGCCATTGGAAGCATGTTTGGGTTACACAGAACCACACTCTCCCTCTTCTCTACATGTGTTGCAAGAGGCTTCACAAATTATCCAAATGGTCATCAATTTGCCAGTGAGTTTGTTATGATGAGCAAAGGACAAGTTCAACTTGGAAGACTTCCAGTGACCGACAAACTCGTTTATTGGTTTGTGACAAGACTAAGGACTTCTAAAGGTCACTAACTTTTTTTATCTTATGCATACATGTTAAAGGTTCTTCATCTCATTTTAATTAAATGTGATAATTATTTTTGCTTGAACCTACAAATTAAAAGCAGATTCAACAATTTGGAAAGACCCGGTTCTTATTAGACAATCGTTGATGGAATCAATGAAAGGTTTTCCAGAAGGGGCTATGGACATGATCAGAAATTGCAAGCTGAGCTTCTTGCATCTCACTGAGTTGAAGTATAGGCCACCATGGGAATTGCTCTTTAACAGCTTTAGGAAAGGAACGGTGACAATTGCTGGTGATGCAATGCATGCCACAGGTCCATTCGTTGCACAGGGTGGCTCAGCCTCCATAGAAGATGCCATTGTTCTTGCTAGATGCCTCTCACAGAAGATGTTGAATAATACAAAGAAGACCGAAGAAACGGAAATAAACAGTGCAGTGGCAGGGGAAGCATTTGATCAATATGTGAAAGAAAGGAGGATGAGAAACTTTTGGCTCTCTTTTCATTCCTTCCTTGTTGGGAAGAAGCTTGACACAAAATCAGCCATAATCAGATTCATTATCCTTGCAATCATGTCCACTCTGTTTAGAGACCCCGATTGGCATTCCCGCTATCACTGTGGAAATCTATAGGAATATCAAGCTTTAAATGTTCATCATCTCAAATACTATTCTATTGTATATCTATCATGATACTTTAATATTTTCATTTCATATTTCATATTACATTGACTCCCCAAGCCCATAACCTTCTCATCATGTTAGTTATGTTAACAAAGTAGTAGTTTTTAGGTGTTATTACTTATGGCATCAAATTTAATGACTTCTAGGTGATGTAACATATGGTTGGTATCTTTTGATTTCATGCATGTTTTGTAAGGTTAGTATAAAATGTAAAGCCATTTTATTCATGGTTGGTCATAAAGACCAAAAGGCTATGCTTATGAGTAATCTTCTTCCATCTGAGAAGTATTGACATCTGGTAGAGACAAGAATTTTTAGAGTAAGAGATGGGTGGAGCCCACAAAAGCATAAAGAAAAACCATAGAAGAGTAGTGAATAAAAGATGAAAAATTGAAGACATACTTTTCCAAGCTATCATGGAACCATCATGACTACTAACCTTGATAAATAAAAATGAGGTCAAAATAACATGCTTTAACATGAATAAAAATGCTTAGTTTTGCATACTTTAGTAAAGAAATTTGAATTGTTTTATATTCTAGGTGATGTATGTAATTTCACCAGCAAATTAAATATTTAACGCAGTATTTGATTCTTTAGTTTCAAAATTTAATACCAAGAAAAATATAATATAGATAGGAGAAGGTGAAAGTGAATTTAATAGTAAATTATTTATTTAATTAAAATTCAATTATTTAGTATTGAAAACTCACAGTAATAGTAAATTATTTATTAAATTAAATTTATAAGGTAAACAATTGTTTTTCTCTTAAAGTTTGTGTTCGTTCTAAAAATTCAATTTCAGATTCTACTAAATGTTTTTTCAGTTCTCAACTTTTCATATATTTTATATTTATGTTTCCACTCTAATATTGCAACTTATTTGTTGAATTATTTACTTTCATATGTATTTATATGAAATATTGTACTATGTATTGATTAAAAAATATTGAACATTTTGATTGATGAACCCCACAGTTAACGTTCCTTCAATATCATACTTAATAATATAATATTAGTAAAAATAATGGTTAAAACCTAAATAAACATAATTAAATGAATTTGAATTAAAACAATATATTTATTACTAATTATGTAAAAAAAATCATAATTAAAACTTTTAATGTGATTGAATATGCATATCAGTATGGTGAGAGATGGATGGTGAATATTTTTGCTTGAATGGTAACAATAACAAATTAGACAAAACGCATTGAGATTTTAATGTCACTATTGCTAAATTTTGGTAACCAACGTTCAGACTAAATTAACTCCTGAATAAAATAGAAAAAAGGGTAAATGTTATTAAGATAATATTATTTATGATCATCAAATCTTTATATTTAAAAGTCATTAATCTAAACGTTTGTAATATGGTTTTTTTTATCTCGACCCTAAATACTGTAAATATTTGTGATGTATTTATTTATACTTATTAAAATATGATAACAAAGTAGTAAATACAAAACACACGAAATTATCAAATAGGAACATATTTTAAATAACTTTTTATTATAAAATATTAAATATTTTTAAAAAGATTCATTTAATTTATAAATCTTATGTTTGATGAAAATTGTTTTTATGGAATCAAACTCTGGCCAGCTACTGTAGTTGTGAATCTAGTTTTCTTATTTTGTTAAGCAATATTTCTGTCAAACTTATTCTGTGCACTATACTATCAAACACTAAATATGTGGTATATTGCTAACAAAAAATTGATTTGTTACGTTGTGAAATTAATCTCTTATGTATGGTCCAATTCAATATATTTTTTATATTTGAAGTCGAATATGATATATTAAATAAATATATCATTTTCAGTTATTGAATTATAACTTAAATCTTAATTAGTTTAAATCTTCAGTAATTTAAAAGATACTAACTGTAAATTTTAAATATAAATTATAATTTAAAGTATTAAGTTGTTAGTATAAAACATTCATTTATTAAATTATTTTATTATAATATGATTTATATAGACATATTTATTTATTAAAACTTTTATTTATATAAACCTAGCATTTATTCAGTACCAAAATATTAATTTTTTATAAATTCTAAATGTTAATAAGATATTTTAAAATATTTATTATAATAATTTTAAATATTTATTTTTTGTAGTGTGTCACTTTATTTAAAACATTGTTTCAAATTAGAAATAATACCAAAACAACAATAATAATAATAATAAAAAAAAGATATGTGAGTTTTACTAGGTAAACGAAAGAGGCGGGTTTAACGTTTTAGTTGAGTGGGAGAATGAAATTTCAAAAAATTGTTGAGAAGACGCCCATTCTCAAATATAAAAAAATACTAATCCGAACCGCCTTTCATTCCGATGTTATCGTCACCCGCTATTTCTTTTTATTCTTTATTTCACCCGTGACACGTACACATGTTACAACTGCATTGATATACTTTATCATCACACCACGTCTAATTTAAATATTACTCCCATTAACTTTTCAAATTCAGATTATTACTAATAATATTTTTTAAATATATAAATAAAGTATATTATAATTCATAATTTAAATACACAAGTAAGTTTAAATATAAAATTACTTTAATGACTATAATTTAGATTTATAATGACTATTTTCAATTATAATATAAAATTACTTTTAAATTCAATTAATAGATAATTAAGAAAACCAACTATATAAACAAAAAAAATATGTAAAATATTTGAGAAAAATATTTTATTGGTTTATAATATTTGAACTAAATGTAAAAGTATTTATATAGAATTCAGGATATGTCTTGAATTGAATTTCTATAAGAATTAATTTAATAAATAATGTATATAAACATACAGTGGAATATAAGAAATCAAATTGTAAATGTGAAATTAAAGACAATTAAATCCACCTTTGATGCATGTAATAAAATCTTGATTTTTTACCAAAAAAAGTTTAATAACATATGTTGCCCAGGTTTTTAAAGGTTACATATAGAAACATTAAGAATCAAAAGCAAATTCAAGTTAAATTTTTATTCAAATACTTTAAATAAAAACTATAACAAATCAAAAAAATTTGTTCAATAATTATTTAAGTTTTAATTTATAATATATTATTTATGTCAATATTATTATAATAGGATGTTGAATACAAACTTATGTGATAAATTATAAACTATGCATATAATGGTGGAATAAAAGTGGGTAAATTGGGAATCCCATTGTAATATAATTTGTGTAATTAAAATATTTATTTATAGAGAACAGAGAAATAGGAGTAAAATAGAAACGGAAAAGAATGAAAAGGTGTGGAAATTGAAAAGGCAGTTGAGAGAGAGAAAGGGAAAGTGAACCGCCATGACTAAAGGGAAAATGACAAATATGCCATCAGAAAAAGTGGATATATGCAAAACTAAACCAACCATCTAACCCTAGTCTTCTTCTATTCCCTCCCTCCAACCCTCACTGCAGCCTCTTCTGTTTCAGTGCTTCAGCTTCCATAGCCTCTCTCAAACATACTTCTCACCCTCTCATCTATCAGATCTCTTCTCCCTAATCTTCACTACTCAACTCTCCACACCCTACCATGGTCGTCAACGAGAGACCATCCAAGAGGATGAAGAGGAGGGTCACAGCTGATCTCTATGATTTTCTCACTTTTCCGGCTACCGCCGACGCACCCTCCGGCCAACCCTTCAGGACATGTGTCCAGCGCTTCCTCTCAGACCACGCACGCATCACTTTCCCTCCCTCCCTGTTTCCGTCTCTTATGACGTGGCAGATCTTGTTCCGAGTTGGAGACCTCGTCGACGGACCCGATCTCTCGCCTGCGGTCGTCACTCTTGACATTGTTGAGGAGGATGTTACACGTTCTCGCACTTCTGTTTATTGTGACCAGTGCCGAGTCGTTGGTGAGCCCCCACTCGCCGAGTCTCTGACTCACTGACTCTAGACCCATATATTTCTCATTAGTTTAAAATAAGATTAAACGGGCGGATAATTTTATTTTTTTAATTCTCTTTACAAATTAAAACAAAACTTTATTGTATTTTTTAATTATGAAAATTAGAACAAAACTTTATTGTATTTTTTCCCTACTCCCTTGTATGCCAAATACAGTAAATATATTTTGTAATGTTTTATTTATGTATATATATATATATATATATATATATATATATATATATATATATATATATATGTATATGTATTATCATTTAATTTCTTTATTTATAATAATGTAGTATTAATAATTTAATAATTGATAACAATATTGCTTGTGGGAAAACATATGAATATTAGTTATGTAGATTTTTATATGGGACCTGTGGAAAATATATGTTTGTGCTATAATGCTGACTTTTGTTGAAAAAAATGAAGGGTGGAGTGGGCATCCGGTGTGTCGAAAGCGATACCATTTCATAATAAGGGCTGCGAGTGATGCAGTCGAACCATATCAAAGACCTTGTTCAAGATGTGGAAACCTTCTCCAATTATCTGAAACAAGGTATGCATCTTTTACATTTTCTCATTAAAACACTTATTTGTGCGATATTTAAATGCAAAGTACCTTGTCTTCTACATGTATGCAGGTGTAAATCGTGTAACTTTGCCATCACCGTGGATGACCTTGAGGACTGGGTGTATCTTCAGATTGAAGATAACACCCATCTTCTGCATGGTGTGGTCCATTCCAATGGTTATGGTCACCTGCTTACCCTTAGTGGAAGAGAAGGTGGTTCGAAGCTTCTTTCTGGATCTGATATTATGGATTTCTGGGATAGGCTGTGTACTTCAATTTCAGTGAGGTTTGAATCACTCTTTTTTTCTCACATTTGGCATGAGCATGGGCACGACCCCTTTTTTAAATTTAATTGTGTTGTATACTTTATCAGGAAGGTTAGCGTGATGGACTTGTCCAAGAAATTTGGGCTGGAATACCGATTGCTTCATGCAATCACGAAAGGGCATTCCTGGTACGGCAATTGGGCTTATGAGTTTGGAACAGGTAGCTATGCTCTCACCCAAGATGCGTACAAAAACGCGGTGAATACACTGTCAAGTATGCCCTTGTCATCGTTTTCATTCCACGGTCGGGGACCACGAAGCCGCCTGGAGTGTGTCATTTCTCTTTACCAGTCTTTGGCAGAAACGGAACTTCTAAACATTCAAGATCTATTCTCTTTTTTGTTGATGTTGATTCGTGAATGTCGTAAGCCAATAGCCATGAGAACTTTTAAGCAGACCAGTAATTTGTTGTGTACGTGGACGGGAAATGATGTTGAAGAGGTGCAACATGCTCTTGTGAAGGTATTGCTTGCATCGGGTGCGTGTAATGAGTCCAAATGGGTGACAAGGCGTGCTCTCAAGGGCGCAGTATGCAGGGGTGTGTCATCTCCAGAGCTTCTTGACTACTGTCTTAAGCACTTGCCTGGGAAATTAGCTGCCAATGGAATGGTAGTTTGTTCACGATGTAATCCCATTTCCAGTGCAATCGAGTTCAGGTGAGATTTAAGATGACATGGCTTTTGTCAATTACATTAATTAATGTATAACTAAAGCGTGTGTTAATAACAGGTTGGGACCAAGGAGTAATGGATTAAGTACAAATTTAAGCTATCCCACAGAAGGGCAACTGATCTCTGACTTGACATTTTTATTTGATTCAATAATACATCCTGACAAAATGATATCCTACAGACCAAAGATTATGAGGAAAAGGGTTGCTGATGCAGCCAGGAAGCTCCTTGACTGTAAACAATTTATGAAGGGTTATAAGCCATATGAAATGGCCGTCGAACCGTCTTCTGTGATTAGGTTGTGGTGTCATGTGGAGCTTTCTGATCAGCCTAAGGATGATCCATCCCCACCTCCAGAGCTTATTGTGTTGCCTTTGAATGCCACCGTTGCTGAGCTAAAGAGCGAAGCCACTAATGCTTTTCAAGAGGTGTATGCAATGTATAAGAGGTTTCAAGCTGAAGAACTTCTAGGATATGGGTCAATCAGTGATTCGCTCACCGTAAAGTTGTTGCTTGGAACAAGTGGATCGGTCCGAATTCAAGGTAAATGCCCAGCCAAACATGGGCTAAGCAGATTCCGAATGGAACGAGGAACTGAGGCGTGGAAGGTTGATTGTACTTGTGGGGCTAAGGATGATGACGGAGAGAAAATGTTAGCATGTGATACCTGTGGTGTTTGGCTGCATACCAGATGCGCTGGAATTGATAATTCTGATGGCATGCCTTCTAAGTTTGTTTGCATGAGGTGTGTCAACTCGTACCGTGAGGAAACTAAAAGTTCACCAGCATCTGGTGAGGAACCTAACGCAACCTGTAAATTTAACTCATCTTGCAGAGACGAGGCAGTGGCAAGGGATTGCCCAACAGTTTCATGTAACATAACTGTGAATTTTGGTGTACGTTGAGTGTATAGCTTTTGTATATGTATCTGTATAGTCTTTAGTTTGTCTTCATCTAGGATTTTATGTGAATGGGGCCGGTCGAATGTTTTGTAGCCTCTTTTTTTTGGGAGCTTAGGCCCTCCAGTCAGTACAGCTTTGGCTTTATCGAGCTCAACGTATATGAATCGAAAATGACAACTTTGTTTTATGTTTATTTTATTATCTTGCAATTATTTACGGCATCGCTATTATAACATAAAAAAGATTAGTCCATAAAGTTATCTTCTAAAAAGTTCGTTTTTAAAATGGTTTGTTAATAGTATTTCAAGTTCAAATATTACACATTAACTCATGAATTAGGTAGCCTACTTGAATCGCATATAAGAAGACAAGATTTTTATCACTTGGATTTGATGACGACGGAGTGGCTTTCTCTACGAACAGCTTCTATCTGGCTGGAACAAGTGGATAACAGTGGTTAGGTTACAATAATTGTTATAGGTTCAGAAAGTAATAAATCAAACATTGCAACAATTCAGAGATATGTTAAACCAGCCTTTAGTTTCAAGATTCTTATTCATTTGCTTCAAGATTCTTATCCATTGAAAGACATTTAAGTCAACCATAAAATCCAATAGCTGACAAGATTTGTGAAAAAGTATGCGGTTTCTGAGGTGAGTTTTGCTTTGCCATGAGTTTGTACTTAATGTTAGAATGCAAGGGGGAGAATTGGCCTGAAGATGACAACCCACAAGGTTTTCTTATAAGAATATTTATCTTACAACATGGCAAATTAACAGAAGAAGAAACTCACTGTGATCCATACAAGAAAACTAACGAGGAAAACCCTAGGTAAAGAGAAATGCCTGTCTTCTTTTCATGCAAAGTAGGCCATTCGTGATTTATTGGCTGCATTAATACACACACACAATAGTGAAAAGAGTACCTACAGTAGTCTAAATATTTTAAGTTCATACTGTAAAATGGCAAAGTTTAAACATACATTGTCCACAAAAATTAAGCAATACCGAAGCCATGATGAAGCTATACAAAGAAATGTTACAAGCATATGAAGACAAGTAAAACCCTCCCTTTATAGCTACCCGCTAAAGGAGGAGAACCAAACCATTTAACTACTTCATGGAACATCTCGTACTATTTAATATGAACCTTAAGCAGTCTATAATACCCAAGTCTCTATTGTTGTCAATCTCTGCATCTTCAGGGAAGAAGCAGCGTCAAGGAGAACTATCTAGTCATTTTATATTTATGTAGACCTTCTAGATATAACACATATGTGGGCAAATGTTTGACTAAAAGAGAAGAGGAAATCGGCCATTGTGAACAGGAAGCAAATAGCTCTCCCTTCCATAAAATAATCGGAAAGACTGTAGGTTCAAAACATGAAGTATCGACATCGATAGTATTATCATAAAAACTTAGCTTAAAACAGCCATATAAATTATAAGTTTAATATTTCATTTGGTTCCTATAGTTAAGAAAACTCTTTTTAGTCCCTATACCAATAAATATTTCCTTTTAGTGCCTACACATATAATCATTAATCACTTTTAATTCTCATTGAAGGGATTGAAAACAGTATGTGTAGGATTTAAAATATGATGTTTCTAAATAGAGATTAAAAGAAAAAGGTTTTTTCATTATAAGAACCGAATAAGCCATTAAACATAAATCATATTGAAAAATGCCATTAGGTTCTACAGCAGTCATTCCAAAAGAGATCATCACTGTTTTTTAGATTTATACGGCATAATGTTGGATTCAACTTTTGGGTGCTTCATTATGGATGGAGAAAGTCTCAAGTTGAGTCCCTTTATACAATTAAAGACAAAAATGACATGAAATGGGTTAGAAAAGACATGTACTTAATGTAATTTCTTTCCCTTGTACCAATAGCCAAGGCAATTTTCCTAAAAACTTATACACAGAATGAAAACATGAAATTATGCCATATGTAGCGATGTAGCTCCACAGTCTGTTGCACAGAACAATTCCAGATTTCGTTTCTCATCACTTTCAGGATTGGATGGGTAAAGTAGAATTGATGCAATGAAGCCAATAACTAATTTAGATTAAGGTATACGATATGCAGATATGCATAAAAAATCAAATAGTGTTCAGAGGAAGCATCCTTAAAAAGCAATAAGAAATCACAAAACAATGAGCTAAGCACGGCTTTTCCAAATACGCTTGCAAAGCAACTCTTGAGAATTGTTTGGCAGAGCGATTTTCAACTAAACCATCATCATGTGTGACAAAATAGAACAAACCACAATCCTTTTCAAACAAATAAAATAATAGCAAAAATATTAAATATCGACAATGAAGCATGTAGAACAAGCTCTTTATACCAGAGAGGGAGCATTAAAAGATTGCCGTGACGACATTTAGATCTAAATATAAACTAACCAAATAATTTAACTAACAATGAAGCTGGTAAATATAATTACTATACATCTCGTAATTATAATTACTATACATCTCGTAACTACATCTCGTGACTCGCCACGGCATTGCATTGAAATTCATATTGAAATTCACGGAATCAAATCGGTCAAATCAGTAAAAACAAAAAAGGTTGTGGTGTAGTGGCTCACCTCTAATTCAATGGATGAAGGAGAGTGAGGGAAAGCCGATTGCTGATTCCTCGAAGTAGAAGAAACGAAACTACTCCGTGGTTTGTGAATGAATTCACAGATTATGTTGACAGAGGAATCAATCAGAATTAGGTTTCGCAGAGTGCAGACACGTTAGGATTAACGGATTAACGCAGCTCCTGATTTCGATTATAGTTATTAGTTAGAAGCCCTAACCCAATGCTTAAGGTAGAGCTGCGGAACAAGTTGAAGTGGATTTAAACAAAGGAAATGTTCTTGAATGCATTCAAGGAAAAGGGTGACTAGGGAAGACGCTTTTTAACCGATTTGTAATAAGTTGTAATCTTTCACTATATTTTTTTGGCCCATTGGGTCTCCTATAAAACCCATCTCCATAGATCTTCCATTAAATGAAATCAGTGAGGATTTTTTTTTAAGACGTAGTAAGTTAATTTTTTTCATTAGATTATACATTTTATGAAATTTTACTATAATGTATTTTATTAAAATATTATAAACTTTTTTTTATCTCTCTAAAATTAATTTTAGATGCTGTTTAATTATGTTTTACATAGAAGTTTATTTAAATATTTTTTTTCTTCTTGCATGTTTTTCCAACAACTAATTTACAAGTTTATACAACTGAGTATCTAATTTTTTATAATTTTTTTGTTAGTTCAAAATAATTTTAAGAATGTAAAATTATTTAAACAAATACTTATCAATGTTGTTTTAATGTAATTTTAAAAAGGCAAATTATAATTTAATAAGTTTATACCTAATTTAATTAATTTTCAAACTTTATCCTTTTTACAAATAAATGCTTTAAATTATAATTTAATTTTAATTAATTATTGAACTTTTGTTGTTTTCATAAATAGACATATAGAATTAATCATATATAAATATGTGTCATAGTAAGTTTGAATTAAATTGTTTGGATCAAACGTTATAAATTTATTAATTTTTATTCCTTTTGTTATAATTCATTTTATAAATTAAAACAAAAGCGTAAAAGATATAAAATTCTTTAAGAAATTATATTAAATAGTTATAAAATATTTTTTGTCAGTTTTAATGAATGTGTAAATATTGTGGTGCTACTAAAAAAAAATATAAATGTCATTATTTACTTTTTCATGTTATAAATACAACGTATATCATTTTGTGGTACATGTATATTGCTACAATTATTTTCTACAATGTTAGAAAATAATTTAGCAAGTTAAAACAATATAAAATATTTAAAAATAACAATTGAAATGGTAATGAAATATATTCTATTCAGTGTTTAAGTAATGTAATTTTTTTATCCCAATACGTTTTCTCTCTATTCGCTAAGTCTAAATTAGTTACGTTTGTCTTAATGAGAGTTAGTCCGACATTTTTTCTCACACAAATAATGTAGTTGATTTAATTAAAATAGGCCAAATAAATAATGATATTTTCAAAAAATAGTTATCTTAATCTTCAAATAGTCTAATTACGTAGGAAAACATATTTTAAATTATTTTTATAAATTTATATCAATAACAAAACTACGAAATGTAGTCAATTGAAATTTCTATATACTTTTCCACATAAAAAAATTCTGTAGATTTTATAAGAGATAAACACGTATTATGTTAAAACTTGATACTGAATCCTTTGTTTTACTTGTTTGTAAGTTTGTCTCATAATTAAGAAATCAATCTAATATATAGATAACAGCTGTTTAAGACATACGTTGGAAAAAAAAAAAAATAATGAGAGTTAAAAGAATGTATGAAATTCTTCAATTTTAATAAAGAGTGTATTCATAGTTGAAAGATTGAAGCATAATCTCTTTTAACACCTGTCAATATTCTCATAAAGGTTTCAAAGTTATTTTTGATTTTTTTCTAGTTTAGGGTGAGAGTTTGAACTCATATGCCAAATTTAACAAAATTTCTAACATATTCAGTGAATTCTTACTTCAAATTTTTGACAATCACACACAATGCTTATCACATATTATCAATTATAATTTCCCACAATCAGACCCACAATGCTTATATTAACAATTATAATCTTCTATTGATACCATCCATACTTACATTATTTAGGCATATAATCAATTTTTTTATTGAGTGTATATAGTAATTAATTTCTATTGTCTTGAGATAGGCGATTATTGCCAAAATTTTTCTTCTACACTTTCAGATATCTAAAATTTCTTGTAAATCTCTTAAAATCAAATTTCAAATCAATAATCTAATTAGCTACATTCGATTCTCACCTTTTACCGCAATAAAACTACACTCAGATAGCATAATAATATTTTGGTTATTCTTTAAATTTAAAGAGATTTTAAAAAATTAAAATTTTAAAGAGATAGAATTCCAACAAAAATAACAAAAATTTATAATTTACTTATAATTCTTTTATTTTTTATCCATTAAAATTTACTTATAAAAACCTAGGTTCTTATCTTTTAAGTATGCCATACAAGAATTGGTTTTCGTATTCTATCATATGCAGATATGTTGCAGAAATTAAAGAATATTGACACAGTGGAAAAGAAAAAACAATCAGGACGCAAGGTTAGGGAGAAGGAGGGAGCAACAGGGGTGCAAAGAGAAAGTGGGAGGGGGAAGGCAATGTGTTCATTTACCAGTTTACCCACCCGTAATGTGTGAATTTCCATTGATGGTGCACCAGAAAAGATTGTGAACTAAAAGTTCAATTTCAAACAGCTGATAAAATTGAAGATGTTCATAACATTATTAGAGGAACCAACTGGGTCATAAGTGATTGATAATCCATTGTGGTCCGGTTTATTTACTGTATTAATGTTCCAAATTTTTTCTGAGATTAATTAAATAATTTTTTACAGAAAAATAAAAATCATAATTATAAAATATGATATTGTAAAGAATTTAATATCGAAAGATATACACATTTTCTTTTTCTAATGTTAAATATAAGAAATAATAAAAAAATATAATTTAAATATTAAATATGAATATCAATAATAATTAAATAAATATTAAATAATTATAAAAAATAAAAAAATGAATGTATTTCTTATAAATAAGTGATGAAACTAAAGATAAAAATATATAAAAGGAACAAGATAAATACATATATATTTATTCTTCTCTTCATAGTTAATTTTAATGATAAAATATTATGCATATGCATATCTATATCCATCCTTAGTCAATACAATTTTTTTTTATAAAATTGAGACGGGTTTATACACTAACCGCTTAGTGGTAATAACAAATAGTTTAACTAACTGTTTTATTTTTAAAGAGAATTAAGTTTAATATTATTTTTGGTCCAATATTTTTGGCAATTACTCAATATAGTCTCTCAATTTAATTTCTAATTTTAATAAAATAACTCTATTTAATCATTTTCATTGGAAATATGAAACTTAATTTGAGATATTTAATGATCATAAGATTTTAAAATATATCTTTGATTAGAAAGAATTGAACATGGGAGACAAAGAATATGGATAAAGGGCTATGTCTTTCAATTGATGTACCATCAAAGTAAATGCACTACCATATACACTCGGTAGAAAGAATATCCACGTACTTCTCTTGTCATGATGGTAGAAGAATTGGAGATGTTAGAGAACTTCAAAGACATGAACCTTGGAATGAAACTCTCATTCATGTTTGTTGTGGCATGCTCATCGTAACTAATGAATATCTTTTTTATGATCAGAGAAAGATAATTAGTAGATATGAATTTATGGGAATCAATTTTAGTTTTTGGTTAATAAGAGAGAGTGAGACCAAAAGTAATAAAAAAAAAAATCTCATATATATATATATAAAAGAGTGAATGGATAAATTTTTTTATTTGCGATTAACCTCACTGCAGCTTTAAGATAGATACTGTATAATAAACTTATCATACCTAATTTTCCCCTGATTATGAGAAAATACATTAAAATAGTATACAATAACTTTAATTGAAAAAAAGTTGTCATTTTAGTTCCTATATTTTTGTTAAACGTCTTCATATTGATGAATTTAATTCTCAAACTTTAAAAACCAAATTCATTAATTTAAAAATTAGACAGCATAACAGTGTTTAGCCAAAAGAATATAGAAATGAAAGATCCATTTTCTATCTCCCTACAATCACCAGGAAATAGTTGAAAAAATTTCCCCCAGATTTGAGTTAACAAGTCACGGGGAACAGCTGTCATCAATTAATATAAATAAATATCCGGTCTACAGGAGAAATATATGCATGCATGAACGAATGCAGATACACGGACTTTGAGATTTCATGTTTCCATGAATTCACCAATCATTTCTCCGAAGATTACCATCAACTCATGTTATGAATCTATTCAATTACCCCTTTTGCAGCTTTCATGCTCCGTTTTTTATTCATAATTAACTCACTCAAAGCTTAGTGATAAAGTGAAATCAAAAGAAGTTACCCTACCATACTCTGCATGTAATTTTTTTTTAGCAGCAACTCTGCATGTAAGTTTTTTTTATCAGCAACTCTGCATGTAAGTTGAACATATCTTTTATAAACATTTCGTATATATGGTTGATATGCAAAATCGAAAACCCCATTGGGAAAGATAACAAATCAGAAAAAGTACAAAAGAAAGCGTGCAATTGAATCAAGCAAAGCAATCTGAATGCGCTTCAGGTCATACCCACATGTGCATGCCCCAGCTATGGCGACTGCGTCTCTAGCTCTCTCTATCAACATTTAAGGCTAAACCCAAAATTTGTTAAAACTTTATATGATTGTCAATAATTTACATAAAAAATTCTCCATGAAGAAGAATTTTATTAGTATAAAACTTCGGCCGTCCAATGAAATGCGGAAATCCCAAGAAGCTTTAGTACCGTTTTTCCTAACATTGCTTTAAGAACAATCAAATACTAACCTATGAATTATGTTAGTTTTTAATTCTCGGGATCATTTACGGATTTAAATATTTCCACAAATTAGTAAACCAATATTTATTTCAGCTTAGTCCACAGTGTTTTCAGAAGCGCGTGGAATACATTATTAACAATTCATATAGCAACACTGCCTCATTGTATTCACAAACTGCTGTCAATTCACATAAACACTATCTTCTTTTTTTAAGAGTATTCGAGATACGTTAATAGTTTGAATTCAAACAGTATTTACATATTGTATTAGTCTTAACAATTTCGTTAATTAAATGTTACACCTAATTACAGATCACAAAAAGGAAATTAATTTCGTATGTGTACTGTTATATCCTTGAGTGTACCACCACACGTGTGTGTCTATATATATATAGATGTCTCACCACACAGTATCTGTAGAATTTGCAAGGTGAAGTCTCACGTACGTAGAAGGTTTTGACATATAAGTTGTTAATTCTGACTTGGTGATGTTAGTGACCTTTAAACAGCTCATAATCATGATTGTGTTTTATCTAAGCTAAGTAACACCACAAACAAACCCTTCTCCAGGAAAAAAAAGTCAAAATCACAAACTAGGGTTTTGACTAACATTATCATTCCCTAATAACCACAAATTAAGCATGCCCATTTTGCAAACCTAGTTAAGTGGGGTTTCTGTCAGATCAATAATGAAGTTTGGACAGCTTCGTATGGATCACTGACAAGTGCAAGATATGTAAGTTACAGTAATTAGTGGGAAAGAAGACCGCAAGTTATGGCAAAGAACAATTAATATGGCACACCCCTCTATTTACATTTGGCAAATTTCAAAGCTTCTTCCATTAACTATTTATATTTTCTCTTAAATAAAAACGAATGGGATATATTTACTTTTGGGCTTGAATTTGTGAACGTAGATTAATTACTAGGGATAGGAAAGTGTACCTTACGCTCCCCATACGCTTGTGGGGGCAAACCCTAGGAAAAATATGAAGAAATGATCGAAAATAATAAATAATAACAATCATACTGGTCACATTCATTCCGTAAACTTGCTTTTTACGATAGCTAGCTTTAACCACTCCCGTCGGCGTAGTCACCGGCCGTCAACCCTTTCTATAGGGTCAGAGTGTGTGATGGTGGCGTTGACAACCAAGAAGGTATATAAGAGCCATGCTTGCAACACCACGTACGAATTGATTGCTTTAGTTCTTCAAACTCATTGTGTTTAGAGAGAGAGAGAGAGATAACTACATAGAACCAGCTACTTGTGAAGTGATTGAGAAGTTGAGTTTGGAGGTTAGATGGCTTCCTCTAATGGTGGTGTGCCGCCAGGATTTAGGTTTCATCCAACGGATGAAGAGCTTCTTCATTACTACTTGAAGAAGAAGGTCTCCTTTCAGAAGTTTGACATGGATGTTATTAGAGAGGTCGACTTGAACAAGATGGAGCCTTGGGACTTGCAAGGTAAATTAAAGTTTGTGTCTGTGTATGTATATAGGATATATTTGGATGAATTAAAGCTCTTTTCTGTATGCTTTTTTGTTACCATTCTTTTTTTCTTATATATTTTTTACAATATGTTCTAAGATTAAGAAAGAGATAAAAGTAGAAAAAGAAGAATTACATGTTTTGTAAATCAAGCCCCTTAGATTGCTAGTACTTAAAGTTAATTGTAAAGAACACCATTAATTAGTTGATCACTTTTCCTATGACACTGACGAGCCTCTCAAGTTCTGAATTCTCTCGCACTTCTTCTTTTGAGTTGTATATCTCTCTTGGGATTTTAATGTTCAGGCACACATCACATGTCTAATATAGGATCTTTACTTATTTACATAATTGTAAATGGTGTCTTGTTAAGCCAAATCAATGGCTAACAAACTTATTGGTCATAGTAGTGAGAAGAACACGGTATAAAATTAATTTAAATTCATAAGATGAAACGATTATCTCACGGGCTCTTTCTCTAGCCATAGAAGTTGTATCAGTGGCTATGTTGCACATGTATACATACGAATGTAAAAGTTTCTCAAGTGTTTAGATCATATAATTTCTCCACACCCAGCATAAAAAAAGGAAATATTAGTTAATTATTGATTTAATTTAAACATACTAACAAGTACACACGAGTCTTTTAAACTATTATTCAGTAAATATCATATGAATAGTATTGTTAATATTTATAATAATCACTTCAAATATGTATTTATATTTATATATGTTGCATAAAATCTAAGCTCGACAACTCTTACATAACTATGTGATGAGAGATAAATATCATACTCTTAAATTCTGCATATTTAAATAAAACATTTTCATCAGTTTGTTACATATTTTTGTTTTAACCTTGATCGTGTTAAATTTATCATGACAAACAGAAAGGTGTAGAATTGGATCAACTCCACAAAACGAGTGGTATTTCTTCAGTCACAAGGATAGAAAGTACCCTACAGGTTCAAGGACTAATAGAGCAACGAATGCAGGGTTTTGGAAAGCAACAGGAAGAGACAAGTGCATCAGGAACAGCTACAAGAAGATTGGAATGAGAAAAACCCTTGTGTTCTACAAAGGAAGAGCTCCTCATGGACAAAAGACTGATTGGATCATGCATGAGTACCGTCTTGAAGATGCCAATGACCCTCAAGGAAGTGCCAATGTATATCTCATCCCCTCTCACTTGCTAATATCAATTTCTTACTGAATTATCCTTCACCAAAATCAAATCAATAAAAAAAAGTTTCTGCATAATCAGTTTTTAGCTTTTCTCTCTCTCCGAGGTATTGAATAAATAAAGCCATTGGGACTACTACAAAGACTAATGATTTATATGTGAATGTGTTTGTAGGAAGATGGGTGGGTGGTGTGCAGAGTGTTCAAGAAGAAGAATTTATTCAAGATTGGAAATGAAGGTACACATAATCCAGATCAACAAATGAACAATTCCTCAAGCACTAATGGACGCTCCTTCATGCATAGAGAAAATCATTACTTGCTACACCAACAACAAAATCCCAGAAACTCACCAGGGCTTGAGCTTGATAAGCCTGAGCTCGCTCTCCATTACCCTCACTTGCAAAATCCACAATACTCACTCTTTCAATCCCAAAATCTTCTTCAAACCCCAAAGCCTATGGTTTTTGATTATTCATATGCATCATCTCTACCTTCAGACACCCCTATAATGGCAAAGCAACTGATGGCAAACCCTAGGGACTGTGAGAGCGGCAGCGACGGCCTAAGATATCAAGTTTCGGAGTCTGGAATTGAAGTTGGATCGTGTGAGCCAAATCAAGAAATGGGTGGTGGAAGAGGTGAAGGAATAAACGAATGGGGGGTTCTTGATAGGCTAGTTACTTCTCATCTTGGAAATGAAGAATCAAACAAAGGGGTGAGGTTTGAGGAGGCAAATCCTCAGTCTGTGCATCAGATCAACCAACTTTCATTACGGGGAGAGATGGACTTCTGGGCTTACGGAGGAAAACAATGACTTCCCTTTCTTACAGTCACAACAATCAAACAAATTAAGTGCTAGGTTGGAGATAATTAGATGCCTCTAACCATTTTAAAATGGATCAAAAGGACACTATTTATATATATATTTTCATATTGATTTAAATTGTTTCTCATGTTTCAAGACTTCTTTAATTGTAATATCAATCCATTTGTTTCTCAACTACTATCATAGTGACAATTAAAAACAAATGCAACTATGATGGTGTTAATTGATTGTATGTCTAAGATTTTATTATATTTTTGGATTGCATTTTTACAGTTGCATGGTGCATCATCTACCAGAGGATTACCAATTATGATACATGACAAATTTCTCCTATGTGCTATCAAACAAATTTGTAACACTCTTTTCATTGTTTAAAATTATACAAATATGATGAATCTCACATTTTATTTAACAAATTTCTCTCTTTAATTTTATAATTTTCACTATATTTCAATAATCAATATGTTTCTAAAACTTTTTTTAATATTTTTTTATCGACAACGAGAATATTTTTTTTAAATCAGCAATTGACAACGAGAATATATTACATTGAAGTAAAAGCTAAAATTAAAAACATAGTTGGAATTGGATAAATACAATTGTAAACTCTAGCCTTTGGTGTGATGACAATCATCAATTCATTCCCAGTCAAATAATATGGTAATATTATTTCTTCATTCCCTAGCATATACAATGACCTTATGAGCTATATTACACAACTCTGTGACAAAATAAGTTTCCAAAAAAATGAACTTGCCCATGTGAATCCACAAAATATATCCCCATGTTCAAAGGTTACAAAAGGTATAACTTGTAGTTTTAAGTTGTCATAGTTGCACATTCAACATTTATAACTCCTTTTGTATTTATCTTTTTCAATAAATTGATAGTAAGTCCTGTGTTATGATTTTTACCGAGTCATTCCTATTACAGCAAAAATTTTAAAAAATGAAAATGTAGACGATAATAAACCTTTCTCATTGTTCAATAGGCCACAACTTCATATAACTAGAAAAACTAGAGTAAAGATGGTAGTATGAGTTGATAATAAATTTAAAATACATATGACATCGAAGGTATTGATGATAAAGACTAGTTCTAAGATGTAGATGATGAGATAATTCTTATCTTATTTTTTATCATTCTAATAAATGTATATGGACAAATATACCAATTTGAAAATAAGAATATTATTTTTTTTAGTTGTGTTTCTAATCCATACCTAGGTTTTCAAGTGAGCCGTTGCAAAACAAATGAGAGATCAATCCATTTAGTATACATAGGTCCCAAACCAATCATTTGGTAATACTTTTTTCAATCTATTTGTTAGTAATGTAGAGACTTTATATATATCGTATCATAAATGTTGTTTTATAATCCTTTTAAATGTTGAGGATATTCAACACTTTTATCAAAATTAAGTGTTATCTTGATAAAAGAAATGTATTCTACTCACTCCATTGTCCCATAAGTATCCCTTAAAGAAATATTTATGAAATTTATATAAAAGTATTTAAGAATAAATGAAAATATTAATAAATATTTCTTAAATTATTAATTTTAAAAAAGTAAAATAATATTACACAGATATTTTTGAAGAGTAGGTGTTTATAAAACAAATACTTTTGATGAAAAAGTTATGCTAAAAAGTATACTTAGGAGTGTTTAAGTAAATTTCAAATGGTAGTTACTTGTGAATTTTTGCACTTTGCTACCTACTCTCGTCCCAATAGTAAGTAATTAATAAATAATAAGAAAAAAATTAGTTAAACCTTTAATAATCTAGGTATTAATTAACATCATGTGATTATGGGGTGATACATATGATGGGTCCAAGCAAAGTGGGCTTAATAAGGACTCGCTTGAGATGCAGAGGAACCAAAAATCAATTCTGAGGTGAGGAGCAGTAAAATCTGTACGAGCACAAATCAGAAGTGAAGGAAACTTAATTGGGGCGTAGATGTTCACATTGTCATAGAATTTTAATTAGGATTGTGGTGTTATTAAGTGTATGACATAACACTATTTTAATTAATTTTTGTTATTGATTAAGAATGATTAAGTTGATAACGTGTTTTAAACGTGTGCATTGCCATTATATTTTGATAGTTTTGTGTATTAACAAGTTTCCAATAAATGTGTGACTTTGTCTGATAAAGATCTGATATATTATTTTTATCGGAACATTAGAATGTGGCATAACTTGATTTCACATAAAGTTTTGAATGTTCCTCAATTTATTTTAATTTACTCTCCGTTTGTGAATGAATTACTTAAATTAAATAAAATCAATTAGACATCTATAAACTTTTTAAACATTGTTCTCTGGTCTAAGTTGCAAATGTCTATATGAACTATATTAATAGGTTATATTTACGCTTTTATTGTAAAAAAGAAAAATAGATAATATACAATGAATTCTAAAATATGAAATATGGAAACGTAGATTGTAGATTGAAAAAGCCAAAGAAAAGGACGATAATGTTTTTGGACGAACAAAGTTAGTATCCTCAACAAAACTATAACAATTTTGATTAAAGTAAAGGAAAATGCAATAAACTTCACTTGATGCAAAAGTACTAAGTGTATGTGATTTTGTGAGTCTGAATCTGAGAATCAGAGTTCAATGTTCCAAACAACTCCGTCTCCCTCACCACAAGCTTTGTGTATATCTTTCATTCTCTCCACCGACTTACAGATACCGCTGCATGACCAATCAAAAGATGCCACACACACATTTCCTGTTCTTGCTTTCCAATCACAATCTGCGTACAACATAACAATGAAATTCTTTTTATAATATTACAAAAAAAGAAATTTCTTAAAATGTGAACTTTGTTGGAAAACGTACCTGGAGGGGTTCCGCAACACATGGAGCGTTCATCCACATGCTCAACTTCTAGCCCCAATAACCAAGATCCTAAAGATACATCTTCATTTGCATATTTGTGCAATATTGGCCTGGAATGTAAGTTTGAATGTGTTAATTATCATAAGTGTTCGCCTCATGTACTGTACAAGATAATATGATTCTACTTAAGAATGATGAAATCACCAATTGATGGATATGTAAGTGGCGAGATCCTTGGAGATGGCATATATTTGGCCCGTGGCATGCCTAAAGTACTTGTTTCCTTCCTCTCCAAACTTCCAGTGCTCAGCCTCGTGATACTTCACTCCTCTGCCATAGATGATTCAAACAAGGTTATGACAATATGAAGTAAAATATTATTCGTTTTGATGGTTTAGAACAGGACCAATTTGGTTACAATAATGAACGGAACCTCACTTTTGATATAGAACAGGACCAGATTTCATGCAACCAATATAAACCCTTGGTCTTGATCGGTACTTAGCAAGGGTGCTCACTAGCATACCTGTATAACAAAGAAAGAGATGCAAATTGTCGAATTGGTATTAAGAAATATAGATAGATAGTTTGCATTGCATGGTAGTAGGTAAATTTGAAAGACATACCTAGATTTAAATGGACATCATCGTCTACCTTGACGTAGAAATCAGCATCCCACAAAGAAGTGATTGTGGAAAAGTAGAGGCGAGTCTTGGTGGATAGCTCATGATAGCCCTCAACGTGGTCTAACCTGAGGAAGTCCTTGTGTTCTGCCTCTTCTGCATCAATTTCTTTGTCCAAAACTCCTCCTGCTGTGGTGCTGTGCCCGATCACGAACCTTACAACAATACCCTTCTCTTTTTCTAGTTCCTTCACCTCATTCCCTGCTTGTTTTCACACATCAGATACATTTACAATCATATTACATCACATGCATGCAGTAGTAGTAATGCACCTTTAGGTAACCATGTTTCGCGTATAGAGTCTCTTCGCCTTTTGCTGCTGAAAGCTGTGTTAATTCCAATCACCACAAAAGCCTTTTGCACATTATGCTTTCTCATGTGCTGCCCACCACTTTGGCTTCTCCTACCTGCTGTCAGTTCCATTTCCAACGTTGAAACTGCCTTATCTAGAGACCTTCATTTCACACATATATTAATAGTAAATAAAGAGATGAAAGTTAGATGTTAAAATTTAGAAAATGAGTGGTGATTTCTATCTCACTTGATAGCTTGATGAGTCTTCACGACTTCCTCCATTACATCACCAGATCTTCCTTCAATCAGTTTCTGTTGGAAAAATATGAAATTAGTTTCTTCTTGTATAGTACATAGTTTGGAATAGTGAAACACAAGAAAGTTATATATACTGACTCGCTTGTGATCACAGTCAGGTGTGGATGGTAGCAGTGCATTTTCATGGTTGGAGGGTCGTGTCCACATCTGGCCACTAAAGAGTGATCCTGCAAGAAAGCATGCAATGCATACAAACAAAATTGTCTTTCCTGAAGCTGCTTTTCCCCTCATCTTTTCTATCTCAACAAGAACACTATAATTGCTTCACGATATATCCACCGATCTTTCTAAAGACACCACCTTCAATTTAAATTCGCCCTTCAGGACAGTTTATTGTACTTAAGTTAGATGAGGTTTAAACGTTGTATTTATATATGGAAAACAATTAATCATGGGCAAAGATTAATACGTGGCATTTCCCATGTTAATTAGGTCCCAGGAATCAAGTAAATGCAACATTTTAAAGCAATGCTGGTTACTGTTATAAGAAAAAGTCTTGTGATCTACGTTTGTTGATGTAACTGTTAGTATTGTATTGGAAGAATTTGATTAAGGCAACTTTCTACACATCATAGCCATGAAATTTTGGTGGGTCTTGGGCATATCACGTGAGCATGAGTGGGGTGTTCATTGCATAAGGCAATGAATGTGTGAAGCAAAATGTTTATCTTGCTTACAAACAGTGAAGAGATAGCTAACTTTTATGCTATTTGCCCATCAGATACTGAACAACAGTTTGGAAATCATTAGCAGGTGACAAAATTGCTATTCTTGAGCTGTTTGGTTATTTATTTATCATTTTCTAAGATGAACAGAATCAGATGTCAATGAACTCAAGCAAATTGTACTTTTTACAATTTAGGTAGATCGGACGTATGGAAAATATGAAGTTGAAATAAGAAATGATTAATGAACAGAGTGGTATAAAAATAGAGTAGATGAGTGAATTTACCTAAAAAGGATGTGCTTGGTGATTGCAGGATCATGTCACTTTTGACTGAAAATCCTTAAAATAAAAGAATAATAAGTGTGATTGGAAGAGATTTGTCTGAGAATGTGATGTTCCATCCCTAGCTCTCTATAAAAGGCATTATGGTTACATGGTATGTTTTGATTGCCAGAATATTGGTAGTTTGATCATGTGGTTTTGATGATGCAACAAATTGAGGTATTAACAAGAAAATAACTACATTCCTCTGTTTGTGCGGGCAATCTTTCTAACACCATTTAAGTGTGTACTAAAGTTTTGTTGGCTGCCTAAACTAACTTTCGTACGTGTTAAAATGGAGATGAGATAGAGAGAGCAACACATTCTACTGCAATTCACTGATTTCATCAATATTCTACGGTTGGATGGAAACATAAACCACAAATCGTGGTGCTTGCAATTCTTGTTGCTTTTGAATATTTAAATTCGTAAGTTAAATTAGTACCAATGTTTTCAAGAAACAAAACCCCGTGATTGCGTACATATTGGCAAGTGCCGCAAAGTTTGCCTACTAAAAATACAATTTAAGTCTTAAAAGTAAAATTATAATATATTTATATGACTCAAATTAAAATTGATTGGTGAGTGCACATATTGCAAGTTGATAACTCACACCCAACGAGTGACATAGTAAGCGCCTCATAACTTTAATTACGATATTAATATGAATTATTTATTATAGATGTAATGATTAATATTATTTATAATAAAATAGTGAGTCACATTGTTGAATACACTGTGAATTTTTAAAAACTTTTTAATATCAAGTTTAACTCTTTTAAATGAGTAAACAATTTATTACTTTTGAAATTTGTTGGAGTATTCGAAAACCCAGTGAGATCAGCTTTTACCGATGTAAAACCAAATTTTTATCCTAAAAGCTTAATAATAAAATTTTATTATTAAAGTATTTTGCCACGGTGGCAGGGTGAGCATACCTTCAATTTAGGGAAAATTGGGTTCTCTTCTACACTGTTGGCCCATTATTTATGGAGAAAACAAGGACTTCCATAAATCATTATAGAAAAAGAAATAAACTTATCTACATTTGCTAATCACCTTAGAACTTAATTATGTGGAAAAAAACATGATAAAAGTAATACTCATTCCTTTTAAAACAATATTATTAAAGATATAAATAATTAATTACATTATCACTATCATTAAAGAATCAATAAAATAACATTAATACTCAAATTACACCAGCAAAATAATTAATAACGTTACTTGTATTTTATCTATAATAAATATATATTACGTTATCACAGGCTGCATTAATAAAAGAACTGAGAGTTTTATTTTCTAATTATAATTGAAAAGAGTTATAATTTCGATATAATTAATTTTAATATATTTTATTTTGATTGTAATCTCAATTAAATAATGATAATAATTAATGTTATTAGTTTTACTGGAATGTACCTATCATACTAGAAAAAAAATAAATCTAGTAAACACTATAAATTAGTATAATTTTGGTTCTTAGTATTTTCTTTAACATTTTAAACAATTTTTTTCCATACTTGTAAATATATATAAAGTGTGTAAGGATGTTTTATCCTATGCATTACCTTTTGAAGAACTTGTTTACTTTTTATTAGAATATATCTTATATTATATCGACATATGAACTGACCTTGTATTATATTTACATTTTATTCTAACGTTTCTTGCGTATTGGCATAGTATTTTTAAAAACATATAATATAATCAGAAGTTATTTATAGTTTACCTCAATAAATTTTATAAAATAATGTATATAATTTATTATGCATATGAATCTAATTTAACATTTTTTTCTTCAATTATAAATAATTATTAAGAATCACTTACAATATAAGTAGGGAAAGATTAATCGATTCCAAATATTAATTAAAAATTAAAATATTCTTTAATACATTTTCATATAATTTTAATAAAAATTATAAAATTTAATTAATGTTCATGGTGTTTTAATACGATAATGAACAAGATCCATAACGGATTGCTTATTTTTTATATGGATGCTTAATAATGGATGACTTTACTTTGTCATAAGTTCTGCTGCTGAAAGAAATTAAAATTTTGTTGTTTTATTACATGTTTCGTATATATGAAGTATCTATTTAAGAAATATTGGTGTATACTTTTTACTTTTTATAAATTTTGAATATTTTTTAATTTGTTCTTTAGAAAATATAAACTAAAATAAATATAAACAAAATAGCCTTTGTATAAAATAATTTTAAATGAGTTACACCGTGAAATATAAATTTAAATAAATTTCTTTTAAAATAACTTTAATTTCATAAATCTAAATAAAAGATATAAATTTATAAAATCTCATTTTAACTGTTAATGTATCTTTCAACAATAATTTTATTTTGATAACTTAATTCTTATAAACTTATTTAAATGACAATTATTAATAACAGATAATATGTATCCATGAGTTAGAAATCATGTACATATACATATGTTGAAAGTTTTTGCTGTCATTCCCAGAGAGATTAAATAAAAAATGTTAATATGGCATGATTATGTATCAGCATATACAAACTTGACCATTTTGATCTGCTTAAAAGAACTAAAATAATTCTAAATTTAAAAAAGTAAAAAAAAATGTACTTTTTAATTTAAGTTATTTAAATATAAGTAATTTTAATTTTTAAATATAGGCTACGTCCCACTACACCCGTGTAGAGGAGCAAATCGGTCCACTTCAATTTAAAGGTTGGAAGAATTATTATTAGTAAAATTTTGAGGAGTTAACAATTTGGATAAATTTTAGAGAAACTCGTTATTCAATCCAATAAAAAATCTATTTTTAAATGGGTTAGATTGTACTATATCAAAATATTGGAAAACTTTCCCTTTTTATGTTAAAAGTTATAATTTTTAAATATTATTTAACTAAAAAATAATATATTTTTTCAAAAATTAATTAATACGTTAATAATTTAATATAAGTTTGTTTCAATTAACTAAAAACGTAAAAAAAAAAATCATAACATAATTTATTTATAACACAAGTACAAGTATAATAGTGATGTTGATGCTAAACTCATCATTCAACTAATACTAATCGAATCCAAGTAACACCATAAAATTAGTCCACTTCAATTTTGAGGTTAAAAAAAATCATTTTAAGGAGTGAGTAGTAAAATTTTGGGGAATTAACAAATTGGATAAAGTTTAGACAATCATATCCACTAAAAAGATATTGGATTGAGTTGCAACAACTTGATTTATTATTAAGTGAATTAGATTACAATAAGTCAAAATGTTTTTTTTTTATTAAAATTTATAATTTTTAAGTATTAATTAAATTAGAATACAACATAATATTTACAAAAATTAATTAATAAACTAATTAGTTTATTCAAATTAATTAAAAATGAAATAAATAACATAATTTACTCATAAACAAGTATAAGAATGGAAATAAAATGATTCGTAATAAACTTATGATTCAGTAAATATAAAAGTATATTAGTTTAATTTAGATCGAGTGAAATTTAACTTAATTATAAAGAAAGCTTAATCTAATTTAGTTTGATTGATTACATAAATGGACACCCTAAAATTAAGTAGACTCTTGTGTATGTACAGTAGTTTATTATTGGTTTGGTTTAGTAGAAGAAGAGAGTGTGGGAAAGGTAGGGAAGAGTTATTGACAGAAAGTAAATAAATAGTAAATAGAAGAGTTAGGGAGAAGACGATTCTGAGATATCACGACATATGAGAAAGTCATCGTGGTTGAAATGCAAGACTTGGTTCCATGAGAAATCTCCAAAACTCAAGTCCAGTCTAAGGGGGCTCATCAGAGGCGCCTCCTTCACATCCTCAAACGACGTCGTCCAATTGTCGGATTCCTCTCCAATCTCCTCCCACCACCGATCAATCTCCGTTTCCGTTTTGCCGTCGGTGTCGGTATTGAGAGAAGGAAAGTGGAGAGCGGCTTTTGCGGCGGCGGATTGAATGTCTCTCCGGGAGGAGGAGAGAGGGCGGGGAAGGGTGTGGACGAGGTCGGGGAAATTAAGGGTGGCAGCTGTTCCTTTCAAGAAGAAAGCGGCGGAGTCATGAGCCCTCGCCGCCATCTCAGGCGAGGCGAAGGACCCGAGCCATATCCGGGTTTTCTGACCCGGCAACCTTATCTCGGACACGTAACGTCCCCAGCTGCGCTTCCGCACTCCGCGGAATGCAGTTTCCGCCTCACGGCCGCGCTTCCTGGCGCCGCCTCTGCCTTCTTCACTGACGCTCATCACCTCAACAACAAGTGTTCGCTGTAAGAGGCTTCATCTTCCACCACCCCCCAACACCCTTTATTTATTTACGGACTCAACTGTACGATGTACCATGAATCTAGCTGGCATTGTTCCTGTTCCTTTTACCCTCTAACTAACATTGTTAATCATTTTTAGTTTATTAATTCTGAATTAACAACATTATGCCTTCACACCAACCATCTTCTCTTCAATCATCTATACTTCTAAACTGAAAAGGACACTCATGTAATTTACCACCGCTTCATGTTACTCAAGAACAAACAAACGTCAAATATTTCTCACTGTATCTACTTCAGTATTGGAATTGTTACAAAGACACGCCATTAACCACTGTGTATGGACTTCCCATAATATTTAAAACTTAAACCGATAGTTTAATTCGTTCGTTCAAGAACAAGGTAGTTTTATATTTAAGAATCTTGTACACTAAGTGAATGTTTTGTTATTATTTTTTTTTATAAGTACAAATAAAAATACGTTTAAATAATTTAAAATTATAAGATGGAATGCATTTACTTAATTGATAAATGAATTTAAAGATTTGAAAAATAAAGTGTCGCGGTATTTTTTAAGAAAGGTTCCAACTTTCCCTAATATATTAAAAATCTACGGAAAAATGTGCTATAATTTATTAAATTTCATTTTTCTGAAGAAAAATATTTTTTTATACCGAAATGTAAGTTTAAAAAGTTATGTTTCAGTTATTTAAATAATATTTCGTATAACTTAACATATAGAATTTTTAAGTTTGAACAAAGAGTGGTCTTTGATATATAAATATCGAGTTTAAAGTAGTTAGTTTAAAAGTATAACTATCTGATAGCCATGGGAAAAAATTATGAAAGCGTTAAAGGCGATCAAATCAATTATTTGAAGAAAAGTGATGTAATTTTAAAATTTAAACTAAGCAACAAATACTTTTAAAAGTCAAGTTATATATCTAAATATTCAATAAAACTGTCTTGATTTAAATATAATGATTCTATTGTATTACTTTATCATCAATCTCACATTATTTATTTTTTCAGGAAAAATAATGAAACAATAAAAGAATTTTGTAAGCTGAGTTATGCATTTAAATATGCAAGAAAGGGCATATTACTCTAAATTGATTTCAACCAAACTCAGGGGTGGCAAGAAATTAAGGGAACATAAATGCAGTTATAAATTCTAACAATATCACGGGGAAAAAAGTTATTTGATTTTATTACCATACCATTTAATATTTTGAAGGTGATATACACTTTTCCAAAAACAAGTACACTTGATAAAAAATTATCATTATAAGTTAGCATGTAATTACAATTTATTTAAGTATTTAGATCAAACATTAGTATATAAGTGAAAAATCTTGAAACAAGTAGTACATTTGTTATTTTTCAAACAAAAACTTGAAAAAAATAAGCAGTGTGAGGTGAAAGAGAATATAAGATAATTTAGTGTGACATAAACTTGCGTGTCCTAATTGATCACTTAACCTAGGTTGAAGCTAGTGAGCAACAAAATGTGAAGTATGTTCATAGATTCATGAGCTAGGCTGAATAGGTTTAATTTGTTTCTTCATATAATAGGCATGTCTTTGCTTGTCATTTAATTGTAATTTGCAACAGAAGGTGCCACATACCATCCTTTATTTGTCCACTTGTTAAAGTTTTATTATTTCATGTTTGTTACGTTACACAACTGACACACTGCAATTAGTGTTAATTTTGTCAAGTAATAACTTTCTACTCCGTTCTTGGCAACTTCATAACACCAATAATAACAACTTGCTGCCACATTTTTGCCTTTCATCCATATAATGTTAAACTGGTTAGGTTTTTAACAGAGACGGATAAATATTATATTTCACCATCCCAAGCTTCTTGCTAATTACCAGTACATTGTTTAAAATGTACTGCACCACCAGCTTCTTATCAAAAACACTGCTCAAAATAAAGTACATAAACTTGATTGCATCAAAATCATGCTAGATAGATCGTAAAGTTTGATTACGATGAAAGGTGACAATATTTTTATTTATACACGGCAATTCATAGTTAGATAGACATGTAAACCATCATGAATTTTAATTATATTCTATTTTATAAAACAATATTAGATAATTATATATTTTTAATTATTAACATTTCATTTTGATCAAATTCTGGCAGAAGGAATGGAGAAGTGATCCAAAATGTCATGCTTACATCAGCATGACGCTGAAGAGTTAAAAGACAGCGTTGGAGAAGAAAATGAAGAAAAGATATGAAGAGAAGGGTAGGCTGGTAAATTGGGGGCTAAAACGGAATAAAGAAATAGAAAAATATGATGTAGTTAATTTTGGGGGGGTGTGGAGAGAGGGAAGTTGGAATGGTTGCAGGCAAAGTAAGTGGTGACACAAGACAATGTTGACTTAGTGTCACATTCTTCCCATTTGTACTCCCAAAGCTGCAGGATTATTACTACCACAACAACTCTTATCTACTTCTTTCTCTCACTTTTCAGTTTTTCATTTTTCCTTCCTGGTCCAGGTAACAATCCACATTTATGTCTTACTTTAACTCCCACATTGTTGATAAATATCCTGTTCGTTTGAGTGTGTCCTATTCGTGATCAAATAAAAGTTTGAATGTTGTTTATTTAAGAATTCAGATTTGAGGGTGAGGATGTGTGAAGTCTCATTGTTCATTAGAGAGGATTATTGAAAATAAAGCCAGTTAGACATATGTACAATTACAAGTGTCTCTCTTTATTTTTTCGTGTGCATGACAAAGATTTTTGTTCATATAGAGATTTGTAACCATGCTTGTATAATGTAGAATTTTTTGCCTTTTGAGTATGGTAACTTGAGTCATTTAACATGACACTAAAAACTCGTAATGGAGTGGTTGGCTAGATGTATTTTTCTTTTGATTTGGTGTTATTTGTGTTAATTGTATTTCCTTTGGAGTTCAATAAGTACTAGTGCCTTTTTGGAAAGCTAGTAATGGATATGTTTTTAGTTGTTAATAAAAATCGTAGATGTTAAGATCAAAAAGGTAAGTTTAACAATATATAACACTATGTAGAAGATATTTCATATGCACAGTACATAATCAACTATGGGATATACATAATTGATTATATGCTTCCAAAAGAATCATATAATTAATTATATAATCTAGTGTAATCAATTATTTGTTTTTTTATAAAAATAATTGATTATGTGTATTTATCATAATTAATTAACATGTATGTTTTTTTTTTTTAATTTCCTTGCATTGATTAGATTTGACTACAATATCGTGCTGTTTAAAGTATATATATATAAGTCGCATAATTCAAGTTATGCATTAGTGTTGTTATTTTTTACATTTGAAGTGGTTTCGTGGTCTTTCACTGGCTAGTTATGTTGGTTTGCTAGTGACATGGTTGGTTGGTGTATTTTGTAGTTAGTACATATTTTGAGTAAAGTCATAACAATTCATTAATCATGTATTTTCTTTTAAAGCATAATTAATTATTCATATTTATAATTAATTATTCATATTTATATGTTAAAAGGCCTGTTAGTGTTGATGTTGACTTATATATAAAAAAATGCATTTGCCCATGAAGTGATACAAATTCCACTTCCAAAATCACCAATATAAAAGGATGTATATAATTGAATTCATGAAATAAGTTATGGTTTATGTAGTTTAAAATATTGTTGTTGGCATTTTAAATTATATAATTCATGCATCAGATAAAAAGACAACACAATTCCTCAGTTTAGAAAACTATTAAAGTAACAATTCAAAAACAACTCAAACTCAAAAACCAATAATAGAATACTAAATGCTTCCTTAAGAAACTAACTAACTCGAATCTCTACAAAATCTTGATCTTCACCAATATTATTTGCCAGACACAGTATGCAAAAACATGAGCCGAAGTTAACAAAAACGACATAACAATGGAGTTGGAGCTTGAAGGAATTATAAATCACAAAGGGCAATATAATTATTTAAGAAAGGTTGACCGCGTAGGAAAAAAATATAAGGGGTGAAAAAAGTAATTGCCTAGTTATATTAACATGATGACCCAACTCTCTCACTCCCCTATCCGTACACATCCAATTGGGCTAAAAGAGCCCAGGTTTTTAGCCATTCCATTTATGTTATGTTCAATATTGAATACAATATATTAAAATGTTTAAAAACTAAAAAAATAACAAAGTTAAAAATTAATTAAAATAATATATTATCTTAAAAAATCCGACCTACGGCTTGATTCGTCCGCAAACTTTAATTCATTCAAGTCAAAGTTTGAATGGACCGAATCTAACAAGTTGATTATAATTTTCATTGCAGTTTGTAATATATATATATAGACACACACATATTCCTCTGTATTTATTTCCTTTGATGACTCTGTATTTTACTTCGGAAAAGGAAACATGCATTCAAGAATAACGTTTTTGCATAAATTTAGGTCCAAATGACAATTTCTCTTTTTCATACAACCATCAAGAACTATAAGTAGTATATATCTTATTTATATTTTTATTATCTAAATATAATATTTTATTATTAGAAAGAGTTATAAAGTGGATGTTAATGATAAAAGTGGGAATCAAATCATAATTTCCCCAAATATTCATACTGATATAGCAAGAAACATTTTCTTTTATTCCTTTCAGACTCACCTAAACCCGCTACATGTTAGTATCTCAACCTGGTGGTTTATGTTTGAAAATCTACTCTATACGCTCCCCATAATGTCACTACTCAATTTTATCTAATTAATAAAATTCAAATAACCCAAAACAATTTATTCACTGCATTCCTTGATGGTAAAAAGAAGTCAAAGGTTTTTCCTTCTCATCTTCTAAAAACCTTGATATTTAGATTGATGAATTTTAAGTGGAGGGTGGATTTTTAATTTGGTAGTTAATTCTCACATTTCACTCCTTAAAACTATCCACACACGGAGTTTTAACTTAACCATGGTTCTCCTGTTGAGCTGCTGATATGCTCATCTTGTAAACTCACGCACGCTACCAGCATCGCGTTCTGCTAAATCCAAATTAGCCAGCTACACACACTTTAACGTAACCATCTATTTTGATTCATTCATAAATGCATATTAGATCAACACAATCACTTCACACGTTTTCTACTTATTAACTTACGTTTCGTGAGTTTAAAAAGCATAAAAAGTGATCTCACCGCGCTCAATTCCCGTCCTTAGAGACAAGATTTCGATAACTCTCATCGAAAAACGCTGGCTGATAGATAACATGCATGAGAAATAACGTGAGTAAGGCACGCCAGCACAGACTTAACGGGTTGGCTTGTCTTTTTGCAGTAAACGTTCATGAATGGACAATGATGAATACTAATTCATCGCCACCGCTACCTGACCTTTATATATTCTGCGTTGCACTACGCGTGAACCTTCAGTTTTCACTCATCTTTTGTTGAGAATTCTATGAGGAACATGGGGGTGTGGGAACATGCAAGCGCATCAGCATCAGCAGCAGCAATGCTCCTACTGCTGCTGTGCTTGAATGAGACTGCGCAGGTAAACTCGCAGAGGGTACCAGCTTTCTTTGTTTTTGGAGATTCATTGGTTGAAGTTGGAAACAATAACTACCTAAATACCCTCGCAAGAGCAAATTTCTTTCCCTACGGCATCGACTTCAATCGTGGTGCTACTGGCCGATTTTCTAATGGCAGATCCCTCATTGACTTCATTGGTAACTCCACTTATAACTGCTCTTACTATCACATTATATATCAATGTTGACCTAGCTTACCCTTCTTCTCCCCATTAAATTTCACAGGAGAAATGTTTGGTGTTCCTTCTCCACCACCTTATGCAGACCCCTCCACTACTGGAGCCAGAATACTCAACGGTGTCAATTATGCATCAGCTGCTGCCGGTATTCTTGATGAGTCAGGGAGAAACTATGTACTTTACCACACTGTTCTTCATAACTCTCCAGCTTTTAGTCACCCTTTGATTTTACCTTATATATCAATAGAATTTCTTTAATATACAATAAAAAAACCCTAATTAAATTTGCAATCTTTTCATTTATATATGCATGGTGTCTAAAGGGTGCAGTATGATCGATGATGCTGATGATGCAGGGTGATCGGTTCAGCATGAACCGGCAAATCCAGAACTTTCAGAACACTTTGAATCAGTATAGGACAACGATGGATCCTAATGCATTGAATCAGTTCTTAGCCAAGTCTATAGTAATTGTGGTAACCGGAAACAACGACTACATCAATAACTACCTCATGCCAGGCTATAGCTCCAGTTATAATTATAGTACCCAGCAGTTCGGCAATCTTCTTGTTAATAATTTAGGGCAACAAATTTTGGTAAATTGAATCGAATATCTCTCTTAATTATCTCATGTTAAAAATCTGGTTAATGAAATTAATTTGAAAGATGTTGCATGCATTGGTGAATGCAGGCACTGCGCAGTCTAGGGTTAAGGAAGTTCTTCCTAGCAGGAGTTGGGCCACTGGGTTGCATCCCTAACATTCGAGCGACCGGTCTTGCCCCACTTGGAAGATGCGTGGACTCGGTTAATCAGATGGTCGGATTCTTCAACAATGGGCTTAGATCAATGGTGGAGCAGCTGAACAGAGATCATCCTGATTCTATCTTTGTATACGCTAACACCTACCATGTCTTGGGCGATATCCTAAACAACCCTGCCAGATACCGTAAGCAATATTTATATATACACATATTAATTGCATAATGTTTTGATGAAATTAATGTTGTTGTTTTGCAGAGTTTGATGTTATCGATAGAGCTTGCTGTGGGGTAGGAAGGAACAGAGGTCAGATATCATGTGTGCCATTGCAATATCCATGTCTAAACAGAAGACAGACTGTGTTTTGGGATGCCTTCCACCCGACAGAATCCGCCATTTATGTGTTTGCTTGGAGAGCTGTTAATGGACCGCAGGATGATTGTTATCCTATTAATCTCAAACAAATGGCTCAAATTTAAATCCCTCTTCATGTATGCTCTTCCATTTATTCAAATAAATACTAAATTCTAAATTCCCGAGCTTCATTATCTCTGTTTTTATCCATACATAATTTTTCTTCTACGAATATACCAGTTTAAAATTAAGTATTTTTAAATAATTTTTAAACAGTATAATATAATATACTAAAAACCAAAAAAAGAAGTCCTTTTCTGAAAGTCATTAAAACCAAAAAATTGAAAAAAAAAATAACAAGCTTCTGTTAATTTATGATAATTTAAATTGAGCGGCAGCAAGAAAGCATTTATGCCGAATATGCATTTAAATGTTTTTTAATTGATTTATTTTCTTTTTTGTATTGTTTATTCGAAAGGAACAAATTGGAATGCCTAAATTACAGTGTGATTGAAAAAGTTACAGAAAATATTCCGCTGATGCCAAGTCTGTCTCTGTCGTCTACCGAGTTACCCTTTATGGGACTGATGCTGAGGTACCTACTTACCACTTCACAATCTACAAAGAAATTCATTATTCAATAGTCTACATTTCTTGTACGAAAGACTTGTATAACTAAAAACAAGCAAACAAACCCCTTATGGTGTTGCTGGTAGTGTGGAGGGAGAAGTATGAAGGAGGAGAGAATTGATTTTGTGCGTATGGTAGAGGGAAAGTAGTGAATAAGCGATTTGCTTGATCTACTATGTTATTTCTCGTGTATTTCTATTTATTTCTTTCACTACTCAATTTTATCTAATTAATAAAATTCAAATAACCCAAAACAATTTATTCACTGCATTCCTTGATGGTATAATTAAAAAATTTATGAGGGTCAAAAGATATTATAAGATGAGATTAAAGTTTGAAAATAAAAAGGTTAAGGTTTTTCTTTTTCATCTTCTGAAAATTAGGATGTTTAGATTGATGAATTTTAAGTGGAGCGTGGATTTTTAATTTGGTAGTTAATTGTCACATTTCACTCCTTAAAACCATCCACACACGGAGTTTTAACCATGGTTCTCCTGTTGAGCTGCTGATATATATGCTCATCTTGTAAACTCAAGCACGTTACCAGCAATCTCATTATGCTAAATCCAATTTCGCGAGCTACACACCACTTTAACGTAACCATCTATTTTGATTCATTCATAAATGCATATTAGATCAACACAATCACTTCACACGTTTTTCTACTTATTTTTAAAAACATAAAAAATGATCTCACAACGCTCAATTTCTGTCTTTGCACTGTTAGAAAATGGCATTTATCGTCGGTTATGAGAGACCTTTCTCATCGAGTCTTGAACTAACGTTGACCAAGGCGACGTTGAATATGATGTCGGTTAAACAACCGACGTCATGTAATCTACCACCACGTCGGTTTAAACAAGACACCGACGTTAATGACAACCAACACAACGTCGGCTGGGACAATGAAACCGACGTGGCTAAGGACAACACCACGTCGGTTATTTAGCTAAAACCGACGTGGCGTTGTCATTTAAAAAAAATAATCCTGGATTGATAAATCTTTAATCGATACAAGAAAATACCACAACAAATTTTAGAATTTTCTAACAAGTATAGATATGTGAAATCAAAGGCTACAAAAAAATAGTTTAAAAATAAGAAAAAAATAAAAAAGAAACCTTGAACGATGGAATTTTGGAATTTTCTAAGGCCCAACCGTGGCCAAGGGCTTCATTACCCCATTTCAAGCATATTTCATTTTTGTAGCGTCTCAATTCGAGCTTTGTATAAAAAATTATGGTCATTTGAAGTTTTTCCGTCCAAAAATTTTTGAAACCCTAAATCTATGATACAAACATCCATAAAACATTCCAAACATACAAAGATAAGAAAATATACCTCTTGTACACAGTGAGAGCAAAACCGAAAATTGGAAATCGACCCAAATGATCTACCATAACCAGAGAATGTAGGAATGGAGTGAGTGAATGAAACCACAAAAGACAATGAGAGCAAAGGAGGATAACAACACGCGAGGGAGAACACCACGTACTAGTGAGAACATGAGCAATAAATCGAGACAGAATGCAAGAGAGAATGCGTGAAAGAGAAAATGACAATGTAAGCGAGAGAGAACTATGAAGAAGCAGTGCACACAAGAGTGAAAATGAGAGAGGGAGGCAAAAAATATAAGAGTAAAAACGAGTGGTTGAGTTAAAACAGGAAGCACCACGTCGGTTCTGGACTTCTAACTGACGTGGTGCATGGCTTGAAATTCCTAATTTCAATTATGATGGACCATCACGTCGGTTAGAAACCCAGAACTGACATGGTGCATACCCTAATTTTACTCAATTTTTTCTCCAATGTTCTTAGCGTGACCATGACGTCGGTTGAAGTTCCATAACCGACGTCATGGTTGGACACACCATGTCAGTTTGTAGCTCCTAACTGCCATGGTACTCACCTGCCATTTGAAAATTTTAAATTTTTATTTTTTTACTGATATATCTATTACGATTGTTTTGTTTAACCGACATTATATACATGTCACAACATCGATTTTTGGTATCGCATTTTTTTGACAATATAGTCGCATTTAACCGTCTTAAGGAGACGTTAAATCTCCTTTTTCTACTAATGTTTTTCTACTAATGTTAGAGACAAGATTTCGATAACTCTCATCCAAACTCTGGCTGATAGATAACATGCATGACAATTGAGTAGAACACACACTAAAACTCCGGTTACCATGAAAATGGTAAACGGTGGTTAACCAAAAACGTGAGTAAGGCACGCCAGCACAGACTTTAATGGGTTGGCTTGTCTTTTTGCAGTAAACGTTCTTGAATGGGCAATGATGAATACTAATTCATCGCCACCGCTACCTGACCTTTATATATGCTGCGTTGCACTACGCGTGAACCTTCAGTTTTCACTCATCTTTTGTTGAGAATTCTATGAGGAACATGGGGGTGTGGGAACATGCAAGCGCATCAGCATCAGCAGCAGCAATGCTCCTACTGCTGCTGTGCTTGAATGACACTACACAGGTAAACTCGCAGATGGCAACTACTTTTTTTGATTTTGGAGATTCATTGGTTGATGTTGGCAACAGTAACTTCCTAAACACCCTCGCAAGAGCAAATTTCTTTCCCTACGGCATCGACTTCAATCGTGGTGCTACTGGCCGATTTTCTAATGGCAGATCCTTCATTGACTTCATTGGTAAGTCCACTTATAACTGCTCTTACAATCACCACCATATCAATGTTGACCTAGCTTACCCTTTAACTCATTAATTTCACAGGAGAATTGCTGGGGGTTCCTTCTCCACCACCTTATGCAGACCCCTCCACTACTGCAGCCAGAATACTCAACGGTGTCAATTATGCATCAGCTGCTGCCGGTATTCTTGATGAGTCAGGGAGAAACTATGTACTTTACCACACTTTTCTTCATAACTCTCCAGCTTTTAGTCACCCTTTGATTTTACCGTATATATCAATAGAATTTCTTTAATATACAATGAAAATCCTAATTAAATTTTCATTCTTTTCATTTATATATGCCTGGTGTCTAAAGGGTGCAGTATGATCGATGATGCTGATGATGCAGGGTGATCGGTTCAGCATGAACCGGCAAATCCAGAACTTTCAGAACACTTTGAATCAGTATAGGACAACGATGGATCCTAATGCATTGAATCAGTTCTTAGCCAAGTCTATAGTAATTGTGGTAACCGGAAACAACGACTACATCAATAACTACCTCATGCCAGGCTATAGCTCCAGTTATAATTATAGTACCCAGCAGTTCGGCAATCTTCTTGTTAATAATTTAGGGCAACAAATTTTGGTAAATTGAATCGAATATCTCTCTTAATTATCTCATGTTAAAAATTTGGTTACTGAAATTAATTTGAAAAATGTTGCATGCATTGGTGAATGCAGGCACTGCGCAGTCTAGGGTTAATAAGGAAGTTCTTCCTAGCAGGAGTTGGGCCACTGGGTTGCATCCCTAACATTCGGGCGACCGGTCTTGCCCCACTTGGAAGATGCGTGGACTCGGTTAATCAGATGGTTGGATTCTTCAACAATGGGCTTAGATCAATGGTGGAGCAGCTGAACAGAGATCATCCTGATTCTATCTTTGTATACGCTAACACTTACCATGTCTTGGGCGATATCCTAAACAACCCTGTCAGATACCGTAAGTAACATTTATATACAATGATATTAATTGCATAATGTTTGATGAAATTAACGTTATTGTTTTGCAGAGTTTGCTGTTACCGATAGAGCTTGCTGTGGGATAGGAAGCAACAGAGGTCAGATATCATGTGTGCCATTGCAATATCCATGTCTAAACAGAAGGCAAACTGTGTTTTGGGATGCCTTCCACCCGACAGAGTCCGCCTTTTATGTGTTTGCCTGGAGAGCTGTTAATGGACCGCAGGATGATTGTTATCCTATTAATCTCAAACAAATGGCTTTCATTTAAGGGAAATGATATACCACGATTTATCTTTGCATTCCATCTCACATTGATGTAATAAAATATTATATCAATAATAAAATAATAATATATAAGAGTGTTAAATAAAAATAGGAAATAAAAGTGTTAAGTAAAAGTAGGAAATAAATAATAATGTGATAGGATCACGACCGTTCACTTAATTCCCTCTTCATGTATGCTTTTCCATTCATACAAATAAAATATTAAATTCTAAATTCCCAAGCTTCATTATCTCTGTTTTTATTCATACATAATTTTACTTCTACCAATATACCGGTTAAAGTAAAGTATTTTTAAATAAATTTTTAAACTATATAATATACTAAAAAAAAGTCTTTTTCTGAAAGTCACAAAAACCAAAAATTGAAAAGAAATAACAATTTTTTAATTTCTAATAATTTAAATTGAGCGGCAGCAAGAAAGTATTTATGCATTTAAAAAATTTCTTCTTGCACGAGTTTAGAAGGTTCTATTGATTTGTTTTATTTTTTGTTTTGTATTGTTTATTCAAAGGAACAAATTCGAATACCTAAATTACAGTGTGATTGAAAAAGTTACAGAAAATGTTTTAGGTTGTAACAAGTAATTTACCGTTTGGAGAGTGGCGAGAGGTTTTGGGTTTTGAGAATGGCATCGGCATTTCTGAAACTGGAGAAATTGAGCAGAGGCGGAGGAGCATTTAGGGTTGGGCAATGGAATCGGCGATATTCGAAGTTGAGCTACAGAGCAGCTTCAGAGAGTGAGAAAATGGAAGAAGAAGAGGTTCCGAGTTCTGGAATCTCTAGACCTCTCTCTGAAATCCTTAAAGAGCTCAACAAGAAAGTCCCTGACTCTGTCGTCAAAACCCGCCTCGAGAAAGATGGATTCCCCATCAGATACATTCCCTGGTTCCTTTTATTCCCTAACCCTAACCCTAATCTCTGTTTTCTTCGCTTCATCCCCATCAGTATTCATTTTATTGCATTTTTTTCCAGGCATATTGTCAATCGCATTTTGAACTTACACGCTCCTGGTATTATATAATAAGTTTTTCCCCCTTTTTTTTTCCTTTCTTTTTTGCTCTTCAATAATTTGATATCTTCTTAATGCAATATCCAATGCTAGAGTGGTCTGGTGAGGTTCGGAATATCACCTATTCCGCTGATGCCAAGTCTGTCTCCGTCGTCTACCGAGTTACCCTTTACGGGACTGATGCTGAGGTACCTACTTACCACTTCACAATCTACAGAGGAATTCATTATTCAATAGTCTACATTTCTTTTACGAAACGCTTCTATAACTAAAAACAAGCAAACAAACCCCTTATGGTAGTGTAGAGGGAGAAGTATGAAGGAGGAGAGAATTGATATTTGTGTGTTGGTAGAGGGGAAGTAGTGAATAAGTGATTTGCTTGATCTACTATACTGTTTCTCATATATTTCTATCTATTTCTTTCCTTACTTTCTAACAAATTACTCAACTTTCAAAATATTTTATCACCTATTTCTACTCTGTCAAACCACTAAACGTTTTTTTTTTTTTTGGTTACCTATTTATCTTTTTTCAACTTATTTCTTTCCTCTAAACCAAACACATTAGTGATTTTGTCTCTGAAGCTAAACTGTGCCTGTTCACATTTTCATTCTACATTGAAAACCCAACTGAACGGACCATTCTACAAATTTAGCTTCGTCCAACCAAATTTAACCTGTCCTATTTCCCATGAACCAGCTGAGCTAGTTCTCTGGTTTGGATGTTCTGAACCTGTTTATCAACAATTTATCAAGAAAGGGTTCAATAATTACTATAAGAACATGTTTGAAAACTGGTTTTTCCCCAGAGTGGAATGTGGAAGGTCTTATGCGCAATTGAGCATCAATAGAGTGGATCCACTGATACAGAGCACTTAGATGAAAGGGCCACCATAGGGCAGTGCCGGTCACTGAGGTTCCCCCTATTTCTGATGTTCGGTGTTGCCCAGCAGTGCATAACACCAATTTGCCTCGCCAGAATGTGAAAGGTCTTTGCTGTCTTGCAGCTACTATGGCCTTATCTCTGTAGCCTGTTGATGCAATTTGGTATTGGTTCCTGGAATTGGAACGTGCAAGGCTTTCCGGTGAATTGGTTTAGTTTGTAAATGGTTTCAATGGTTTAGATTTATTTTTTAGTTCCTAGTTTGGTTTGGTTCACAATTGTTTCATCGTTGATTTTAACTTTTAAACTTGTTGCTCTTTTTTTAGTCTCTGGGTAGCTGAATTTGAACATATTGAAATAATGTCGTTATGGTCACTCTGTCAAAATGACCAGATAAACTTCAGTTGCTTGTTAGTTCATGTTCATTCTGTAGTAAACCCCTTTTATTTCTCTAGATATTTAGGGAATCAACTGGTACTGCTTCAGTAGACGACACAAGTTATGGAGATCCTGTACAGAAGGCTGAAGCAATGGCTTTTAGGAGAGCTTGTGCACGCTTCGGGCTGGGGCTCCACCTCTATCATGAAGATGCATCATAGTCAATCGATTTCTTCAGCTTCACTGTTTTCATGATGGCCATCGTTTCTTTTTTGTTTTTAGTCGATGATAACTTAGATGAGATCATACAGCTACATTAGTACTAGAAGGGAAGCATTTTGTTGTAGCTTGGTGGGGACCTACTAAGCTTCAATCTCTGTATGTGAGGTTTACCAAATGGTTCTATGTTTTGAACATCTCCAATTATCTGCCATGCAACTGGGAGAATTGGTGTTCTATTACATATCTGATGTAGAACAGTAAAATATGTTCAAATTTTATATGCATGATAATAGTTTGTTAATTACTAATAGTACAGCTTAAAGGATAATAAAGGCTTGGTTCTAAGACATGCCATCGCAACCGATCTATCTAGCTCTCTATTCCAATACGCAGTTTTAGAGAATATGGACCGTGGAATCTAGGTTCATATTCTCTCTTATTGAAAATAATAGAAACATTAGCGCAATAATTGGTCATCTATTCTTTCAACCTTTTGATACCTTCTGCATAACAAGTGCAAAAGCCTTCATTTTTAATATTGTTTGTTAGGATTTAATGGATAACGAAATTCATAACTCAGAACTTTTTTTTTTTTCAAACTCAACAGCAAACAAGAAAATGGTTATATATGTGGCCAGTATAACTTTAGGTACTTAGAATCAATTACTATTAGAAAATTTGTTTTGTATTAATTTCACTTCTACTGTCACGATCTTACATTACTTTGTATTTTGCATTAAACATTGAGTAGGCCAGATCACTAATAACAATTCACTAGAAAATTGGCATTGTGGTTCATGGGTCTTTAAATGGGTTGGTTGTGCGAATGACAATATGGGCCAAGTCTATTGAAATGGCCGACCAACGCATAAAAAATGGTGGGTCGGGTCAGTCTATCAGTACACTTTCTTTAAAACAAAAAAATAAGAATTGTGTTAAGTATTTAAGTTTAAGATTTATACTAAATAAATTTTGAGGAATTTAATATTTTAAAAAATATATAGTAATATTGATTTTTTTTATTATTTTATTTTATATTTTATTGTATTTTTGGTTGTTTGAAGAAATCCGTTCTAAGAGCCCCGGCTGCAATGCCTCAGACCATGACCAAATGGGATCTAAAAATGATTTAGACGACTTTAATATGAAAGAAAACTAAATTTTAATTGTTTCGGCAATCATTTCATCTTTCTGTTTTTTAATTTTTTTTTATTCTTTAATTTTTTTTCTGATAAATTTACTTTGGCAATTTTTATATCTCGAAAAGATTTAGACTTTGACAATTAATTACAGTTGGTAAAACATACCAATTGGTAGATTGAATTTTTTTTTTGGGTAGATTGAAAAAAACAGCAACATCAATTAAAGTGAATAAGTTTAGTTTAACCTAATTATTTCACAATTTAAGTGAGTTTAAGTAGTACCAACTCTCAAACTTACAAATTATTTTATTTCAAAAATGATTATAATAATTTTAAAATAAAAAAAAATATTATTTTATTAAGACATATATTATTAAAGTTATATATTAAATCACTATATTTAAAAATTGAAATTAATTTTCTATATAATTTAAATATAAAAATATGTATGTTTTTTAATTTATTATTTTCAATCTTTCATCTTTTGAGGTTAAAATGGTCTAATACAGTACAAGAGTTACCATTTTTACTTATCCATTTAGAATACGACTTAGGTTAACAATATATTTTCACTTTATCTATCAGGTCGTAATTGAGATATTTTATATTAAAGTAAAATTTAAATTTCTACAAACATTAATGTTTGAAAATTAAAATTTTGAAATATACATGTTTATAATGGTTATTTGATTTGGACAGTTAGGGTTAGTTTGGTGGTGGGGGATTTTGAATTATATACATAATAGTAATACATAAAGGGTCCCCGTCAATGTTATCTCTATTGTTATAAACGTGAAATACAATCCAATGGAAGGCACTTCTAAAATTGGAAGAGATTTGAGTCCAATACTTGGATATCAACATTCTGATCTAATGGACCAAAAACAACCGCGTGGCAACCGCAACTCTACAACTACAAAAAAATCTCTTCTGCTATTTCTCATTTCTAATCTCTTTCTTTAATTTACAATTCTTCAGATATCAATCAAATATTTGTGAAACTTAATGTGGACGCTTCCTAACACTTTGTAATCTTTTATAATTTTAAGAAGAAGAAGAAGCTTGATCCCCATACATTAGTACAAGTACAACTATCTTTTATTCAGAAAAACCTAATTGTTGACCAACTTTATCAGAAGTTTTAAAAGTAAGTCGGCTTCCATAATTAAAGTTTACATATAGCCTCCTCCAACCTCCTTATTATAAGATATTATTTACTTAATTATATGGTCAAAAAATAGTTAATCTTTATAATTTTTAAAAATATAATACCAACTTACTTAGGTACCTTTATCTTTAACAATAAATACTATGTATGTATTGTAAATGATATATGAATGTACACAGCAAAACAAATCATGATGTCTGTTTTTAAGTAAAAAGGTTATATGTTAACTACCAATTAATTTTATATTGATAGACCTTTCATCTAACAATTACTATAAAAATTAAGATCACAAGTTTAATTTCTTATAAAAAGAATCATAGAGAAACTATTATAATAAAAGTATAATGATATATATTATAAATATATTTTACTTATAGAGATCAAGTTACTCATTAAATTATTTCCATCTACTTTGTGTATCTCCTTTTAGTTTAATTATTAGTAAGAACCATAATGTTAACAAGATAAAATTTTCTTGAATGTATAAGTGTATGAGTATATGAAAAGTTATGATTTTGATGGAAGTAAATAAGTTATTGATTTAACTTTAGCCATAATGAGGAGTGAGGTTAAGTTTTGTTTTATCAATACAAACTGAACATAAATTAAAGAATTTACAACAACTGATGCATTCTCTCTAACAAATGAATCAGACTGCCTTGACTGCTAAAAGAGAAACTCTTTTAACTGTACAAAAGTTTTATGTTGATAATTCACAATCCACCAAAATCATTCATCTTTATCTATTATCAATAATTATGTCATGTATTTGAAAGAGATGTGTAGATAGGTGTGCCTTACTATAATTACAAATTGCAATTAACTATAAGATAATATAAAGGTAGAGAAGGAGAAGAAGAGAAGATTGCAGTGTTAGGTTGTTTGGAAAATTGAGAGAAAAGAAAAGTTTGAATAGTTGGTGTGCGCTGTAATGTTGGCTGTACAATTCTCTCTTCTCTTCTTCTATTCTCTTCTCTTCTCACAGCTTCTGCTCTCTTCAGTCCTAAACCTAAAGTTGAAGACAGCTACGCCTACCCCACCTCCCAAATATGTTACATTTCTTTTCAATTCTCATTATCTTTTCTTCTTCTACCCTCCCAACATAAACCACTTTCTTCACTTATATCACCACACTGCCATTCCCTCCACCATCCACGTCATTTGCAACTCCCCACTTCCCAAACTATCATTGCAACCTCACACTATAATTCTCACCATTTTCACTAATCATTTCTTTGAAACACTCACTGCAAACATAACTGCTGCATCCACTTTATATATGTCTCTGTAAGTTGGTTCATATATAACTAAACCATGTTATAAATATACCTTTACCATTGCCATCTCAATCACAGAAATTTTATGATAGTTTCATTTTTTTTTTTCGTATACAGTAAGTAAAATCAAACATGCTCAACTTGTTATATGTCAAAACTCAACCATGTATGTGAGTATTGCAGAATTAGGTTAAATTTAAAGTGAAATACCACGCAAGCATGCAAGCAAGCATCCTTCCTGGGGGATTCTTAGAATGTCTGTAAATTCAAGGAGTAGCATGCATTCTGGGAGATCGTTATATTTTGTGAAATTTTGGTGACTCAAAGTAGGATTGTTGATTATATGGGACCACATAATTTTGGATTCTAATGCATAAGATGAATGGTATGCTGACACATACACATCAATTAACTAGGACTACTTTTTTTATATATATAATAGAGAACTATTGAAGATTTTATATGATATTCCATTAATAGTTTATTCGAATGCGTTCATTTTAGAATGATGTGAATTTTAACTGTGATTTCACGGACAAACAAAAAATGCAATAGATTTGAAGATTCAACCACTATTGCGTAAAGATTTGTTGGAAAATAGGGGCAGAAACATGTTTATTCCAGGGGATGCAATGCAATGAAGCTCTCTCACTTCTGAAAATTCTACTAAATATATTGATATTTTGCTCCTCCTAAATTGGTAGAGTTGGACTCTTAATGTTTTTTATTTAATTTAAAGTGTGATAATATATTGAGCAATACATTTTGTTCTCCTAAACTTGTTGGGTGGAATTTTTGTCCAATTCAATTACTTATAGACGCTTTTTCATACTTTTTTTCTTAATAGTCCTTAACTTAAGATTCTAGATTCATCACTTGCAATATATGTGTTGATTTGAAAAGGAAAAGTTGTGGCATATATGTGGATGTATATATATATATATATATATGGAGCCAACATAGCTGGATTAGTTAGGTTTTGGTTCTAAGACATGCATGCGAGTGGTAACAGATGGAGCTAGTTCCCCCATTCCCATACGCAATTTTAAAGGTGGACCATCATGGAATCTAGGTCCATGTGAGCTGTGAGGTGGGGTTCTGTGACAGTGGACCAAACATGAAAGAAAAATGTTTCTCACAGGTTAGTGATGCGTCATACATCGTTGCAGCATCAGAGTGTGTAATTAATGTGCATAAGTTTTTTCTGGTAAAACTGATCATATGTAAAGGTGAAATAATAATAACAATGTGAATAGTGGAGTTAGAAATTGTGCAGTTTGCAGCTTGGTGAGATTAAAGATTCTTGATGTATGTATGGGTGAATAATGTGAAGAGGAAGATGGAAAAAATTAATGATAAAATGACATGGTTGAAGGGGAAATAATGATCCCCACTGCATAAAGAGGTTTTATTAAAATGGGTGTCTCACTGCAACTATTCCTCTTTAATTTATGCTACTTAATGTACTTTAATTATACATAGAAGTTGTCAGAGAGAGATGTGGTGGAGAGAAGCTAAACACAGTTTTCTAAAGAGCTTCACAAAATTAGCTTTATACAGTGAAATAAAATGAAATTAAAGTATTCTGTTTAGTTTTAATACAAAATATAGAAATATTGGTTTTGCTTTCATAAAAAACTTTATATTTCAAATAAGCAAATAATATAAATACTAATAATTTATATCTATTTAAAAAAATTATAATTTCCACCCAAGTTTAAAAAAATTATGAACACCGCATAAAGATTATTCGTGGGGCTGTTGGTGGCCATGACCATGATACTCATGCATTATCAAAGGGATTCTCTCCTACAATTCAACTCATGCTTCTATTAAAGGAAGTGTTTAAATTGATGTATTAGAGAATATGTTATTATTTAAAGTGTTTAAATTCTACATATCTTGATTAATAATTTTTAATAAATAAAATAGTATGTTAGAGAATATGTTGTTATTTAAAGTTAATAATTCTTATATTTTTTTTACCAACACTAATGATTCTTATTATTTACTTCAAATATTTAAAGTTTTTAACTGTTGTAATATCATACTGTCATCACTATTATTTTATTGAAATGGAACACATTTCAGGAGTTTGTGATAATTTAGATAACAGGTTGAATCAACTCAATTAGATCTTGACATTATTGTTTATTTTATACATTAACAAAAAATTAAAATAACCACAAAATTGTATAAAGCAAGACATTTTCTTTAAGACTGTTATTCATTAAAAGTGATTGGCATAATTAAGGTTTTACTGTTGATTAACCACAATTATCCTTTTAATAAGAGATAGGGGCAGCACGCCGTGTTTCAAAAATCCGACACAATGAAAACATCAGTAATGTTGTGAGGGGTCACAGCCCAAAATCAAAGACAACTTACCAAAATCATGCTTATAAACAAATAATCTAGTTAATTACCAGAAGAAACTAGTTTCTTCCAATAACCAACTACGAAAATAAATAATTAATTTTTACTTCACCTAAATACATTTTAAAACAAGTGGTGAGCTCATTTAAACATAAATAACACATAAATCTAGATGACAACTTAATTACCAGCATGAACACTGTAATTATGGCGAAATAAATATTAACGAAGGTATCTAAATTTCTTAAAAAAATATATATGATATCAAATAATGTAACTTTAAATTTCCATAATTCTCATCTAGAAGATATAGTTTACCAACCTCTCTTTGTGGCTTACAAATTGATTTCATGCATTGTTTGAAGTTAAATTAAACGGCATCTATTTATTAATTTGAACCATTAATTACATCACTGACGTTGTTCTTCCCCTTTATACTAGTACCCGCCTCCGTTAAACTTTGATATTATAGTTTAATTGTTTCAAAGAGATTTTTTTGACATTTGTTTTTTCATTCACAAAATTCAAACTTCATTTCACTTGAGTCAAATGTCGGCCTCCTTTTTCCTTAGTCTAAATAAATATACCATATTTTTGAATTATTATTAATATTATTATTATTATTATTATTTTCTCGATTTATTTTCTAGTATCATATTTTTTTTTTTCATTTTTAAAGTTGAAAATAAAATCACTTGCTTTTATCATTTATAATTTTATTATTCACCTAATCTTTAATAAAAAATAAAAGAACAAAATAATATTTATCATATATATATATATAT
>Ga0209700_100579_pt1 | contig 70542 bp, 31 predicted proteins | sample SiratroredBW_FD_187528 | JGI IMG/M metagenome (GOLD analysis project Ga0209700, IMG submission 187528) | Root nodule microbial communities of legume samples collected from California, USA - Siratro red BW (SPAdes) (version 2) | ecosystem: Host-associated > Plants > Roots > Nodule | place: USA... | reverse complement strand
ATTGTTATTAGTTACATATTTTTTATTTTGTTTTTATGTTTTTTTTTTTTTTTAATGTTCATGACAGAGTCAACTCTGGGGATGAGTCTCATCTCTACTCATTCCTCACCAACAACACAGTTTAATGTAATGCTTATTATTTAAAGTAATTGAAATAAGACATTAATACATGGTCTTCAGCAATAAGACTATTAAGAGAAATTAGAATAAGATTTATCCATTTGTCAAAAAATAAATAAATTACTTTTACATATTTTCTAAAACAAATTTAAAATATTCCTAAAAGATAATTTTAGATTTAAAAGAGTAAACATTTTTTTATATTCAGTAATGATTTTGTTATCAATACTTTTATTATCATTAACATAATCATTATTATCCTCCTTGATCATCCTATAATTATTATAATTTGTATCACCATTGTTATAGTTAATATTATTATATATATCAACAATATTAAGAAAACCTATTTAATCATCGGCGCAATCAAAATATTAGATCAATAACCAAACCGTTAAGTTATTCATTAACTTGATTTATATTAAAAATAATAATAAAATCATATACATCTAACATGAATTGAAAAATCTAACAAAATTTAAATCTTTATATAACATACTACTAATATACAAATCTATGAAGTTCAACCTTAAGGTGATTTTAAAGTCCAAAACCTTATCATGATAAAATAAATAATATTCAAAATAAGATTTATTGATAACAACACAAATCTATAAAAAAATACAATTTCATAAATAAATTCTCTATTATTTTTTTTTCAATGTAAATATCAACCTGGTTTTATTTACCTACTAAATCTTGATGGACTAATAAATTTAATCCCAATTTTATAACAATATTTTTGTTATCACTTTATTATTTTCATCATTGAAACGTTTTGAACACTTTCGAAATGAGAAAACATTTCCGGTTCGAAAAGACTATCCAGACCATTAGCACGAAATGACAAAACCTTTGCTGCTTACATTAAAAACCACAAAACATTTACTATTCGAAAAGAAATTTAAAAAATGTATAATTTAAAATTCAAAATAAGTAAAAGAAAACCAATAAAAAACAACCTAAATAGAGATTTAGGTGTAAATGTGTAGTGAATGGTTAACTATAAAAGACATTGTTATAGAAAATATCATGAAATAAAAAATCAACAAAATTATCCTTATTTTTGGTGTCTTTGTTAAACAGCCGACATGAATTTAATGTGGAACTTAAATAAAATGTTAACATTTATCTCAAAATGAATACTCCTAAAACATATTAACTGCTAAAGAATATGCTTCAAGGCTTCAAACAGTGCAAAGGATCTCATGAGAAAGAAGTGTCTACATTTTCTCAAAGTCCAGATAGTAGTCTCTACATGCTTCCTTCTTCCCCTCAGGTTTATAATGCTCCACAAACAACTTTTTTACTTGCCTGTTCGGTATAACATATATTAGAATAAAACTAATGTTCTAAAATTTTGGGATTTGATATACAAAATTTACATGATCTACTTTCGAATCATCTATTTCTACCTTTTAGTTGTCAAGGGTTATGAGTTCATTTAAATATAAACTTGATCAGATTGGCTGTCTAGTGTTCAACGCATTATGGTCTTATTTGGGTGGATAGAATAAAACTATTCATATAAAAGTGAGTGTAAATTGGAGGGTGGGGAAGGGAGGGTTAAGATATCATCCCCATTAGAAAATTCCAGTTACAGAGAGGAACATGGATTGATTAAAATACTCTAAAAGTGCATCAAGCTTGCTCAATCTTTTCTGCATATGTAAAGTGGAAACCTGTATTGAAGCAGGCAGAAAAAATATATATAATCATTGGATTCATTTGAAAACTCGGCTAATAAATCCTGTAAAAAAAATACAACTTAGACTAAGAAAATTTGAAATGTTGTTCATTCTGCAAAAGAAAATATACCTTTACAATACACAGAACCATCACTCACAGTTTATCACATTCACATGCTTATACCTCAAATTTCAACAAAATAAAAGAAACTTACTACGAACACCCCATCCCACTTTCCAGTCTTCTTCACATGTTTTCTTAAAAAGAATTTTCTTTTATTCGCCACACCCATATCTCTATACGTATTACTTTTATCTCTTGCACAATTTTGATTAGTTAAGTATCAGTTTCACAAATTAAGTAATTTAAGAATTCTAATCCTACATTTTCTTTATAATATCATTGTGCACATCATCCATTAAATACTTAACAAATATCTCAAAACAACTTATTTGTTAACGGATTGGATGATGAATTAGTTGGTTTTTGTTCTTTATAAGTGCGATATTTGAGAGTTCAATAGCATTATAAAAAAACACTTACTGCTACATTCTTTATTATTAGACAGAAACGTATTGAAATCACTTTTTCAATAAAATATAAATAAAATAAAAGATGGATAAAGAGACTAAAACTATTAGTAATCTGGGAAAAAGTGCATTCATGTAATATGCCACACAAATATCCCTATTAAAAAAGTCAAGTACATTCCTAATGTAAGGACTAATTAAAATGGTTCAATATCTAACTTATTTTATCTAGGGAGAGAGAGATACGGATAGAGAGAAGTGATCTAGGACACTAACTGCTTTGGGTTAGTGTAAAGCAGAGAAGTGGTACAAAACTTGTATCATACCTTCGTTCAATTAAGAAGGATGTAATGTGTTCATGCTCATGAAAACAGCTACAAAAGCAACCTACAAAAAACATACTCCTAAGCATACTTAAGAGTCAAGCCTAGTAATGCTAACAAATATAATTTCATTAAATTGAAGTTGCAATTGTGTTACTGAATGCCACGGTTATCCAACGGAACCTAGTTTTTTTACAGTGTATGTCAACAACACAAGTCACATAAGATGATTCCTTCGGATAAGAGTTTCCACACGTGAAAATTCAAGCATCAGGGCTAATGTGTCCCCAATAATGGTAGATCTCAAGTGGCCAACATTCATTTCCTTTGCTACGCTAGGTGAGGAAAAATCAACCATAACTGTCTTCGGTGGAAGTCGTGGTGCCCAGTTATCAATACCATCAATCAACAGCCTCTCTAATATCTGCAGGATGAGTTTTTTCGCTTAAAGGATAATAGAGGTTTTGAATAAACTCAATAATCCAAAAAAATAAAATAAAATACCATTAGAATCTTATTATAGCACCCTTCCAAAAAATGGACACGATGTCTCGGATTAACCCCTCCCCCCCCAAAAAAATAAGAACAGACCCAAACAATATCCACATTATATCTCTTGCTAAGAAATTAGAGGATAGAAAAGAAAATGCAATCACCTGAGCTATACAGTTCTTTGACAACAATATTCACAATCCCAAGACGAGCTACATAGCATGATTCTATCATTTCAGATGGCGGAAGATTGTATTCACAACACTCTAGTAGCCAAAATTTTGAAGAAAATGACCAGGACCTCACTAAACTTTTTATATCCACAAAGCATACATAAACTAAATAAGGGGAAGGCAAGTAGCATACTCCATCAAAACAAGAAAGCAGTGTTTGATAAGCAACGGCACTCGTAAGTTGCTTGCACGAGAGGTAGCTTCTGAAATGCATTCAATAGTCTGGATGCAATTCAAATCCTTTGAGACTCTACATCCAAGACAACAAGAATTAGAGAAAGCCAGCAATTAAGATTACAAAGGCAATGGGCAAGATGTAGAGAATAAGTATAAAAATGCACATCAATTTGTTTACTTACAGTGCATACGCTTGGGCATTAATTTCAACGATGATAAACCGTACAAAGAACTTGAGAACGAGGACAAAACTGGTTATTGACAATCCTTATATTATTCATGCCAGCCCTAATTTTTGAACGTGGAAAATTTCTGTTATACTCTCTCTTAATGAAACCCAACTTCGCCATTATTTAACACATTTATATATTTTTGAAAACTTCCAAATTATTAATTACATACTTTGTTTTCAAATATTTGAATAGAAAGCAGAGAAAACAAAAAAGTTGTTTTCGCTGTTTCATGTATAAATATTTGGAAACAGAAAAACAGATGGTTCCTTGACATTATAAAATAACAAAAAACAGAAACATCATTGCCTTAGCAAACACGACAATGCATCAACCTTTGTCCACAGTCAATTCCACCACAGAATTTAGCTTGTTGTTCACAAAGGAGTATAAAAGGTTACAGAATCTAAGATCAGGAAACTCCCAAGGGGGAAAAGCTTTCTGCAATACACAAAATAAAAAGATAAAACCTCAAGCATTCAAACAATGAAGAGATAAAAGCAGCAAGACATGTACAGAGAATGACTAACAAAATTTGTCTTAGTATAATAACCTTATCTCCAAAAACTTTTACTTCCCAGGTGGAATGTCTTCTTCTTCTTCACCATAAGCTTTCAACTGGAAGAGAAACCCCAAGTACTCATTAACAGACAATGCCAATTGCTAAGTACACAAAAGCTCAGAGATAAGAACAGGGAAAAAAATTGTGCCTGCTTGTGACATTTCTCAACTAGCCTAGTCAACTTAGCACAAGTCCCTTTCACAGATTTCAAAGTTTCATCTCCACCTCGTAAGGAAACAAATTTTAAAATATCAATTATCTGCAACTTCACCACGTAAGCAATCCTTCTGCCATGTCACAGTTGTCAAATGGAAGTATTTACTGTACGGTTGTTAAAGTATTATTTTCATTTTAAAAATGGCTCACTTCGAACTGGTACATACCCAATGTTAAGTCCACCATTGAGGTTGTAGAAAGTGAAATTCTTCCTTCTTGCAATGCCCGAACACAGTCATTAATTTCAGCAAGCATTGAGAATAGTAACCCTGGCCTCAATTTCAGATCCAATAAGTTCTCTCAGGCTGGACTCATCTGCAGCAAATACTGTTTTTTCCGTAAAAACGACCTTTTTCCATTAATTTGCTTTTTCAAAAAGAACTTGTGATCTTCTGAATAATGTCTAACTGTTTTTGGAGAACCCGTATTGAGCTAGATGTTTTCAAATGATGAGAACTGAGAAGCCAATTCCCAATAATCATTTGAAATCTAAGAAATATGGAAAGTAACAAAAAAACTATTTTTGAGCATTCCCACAATGAGGCTGAATGTAGCCAACTGCTAATCGTCCACATCTTCATGAAGAGATCTTATTTTCAGCCTAGCATCTCCTATATTTGCCCTCAATAATTCCAGAATGGTTGTGATATGTTCACTTTGTGGATGAGCCTGATCCCCAGCAACAAATGCATTTAATTGATCCTTGACATTAATCCAAGACCATCCTCGTTCCTTTATTACTCCCTTCGACTTCATTAACTTTCTTATATCTGCAACTTCCTTCCATCTCCCCTTGGCAGCATATATGTTAGCCATAGTAATATGAGTTCCAGCTGAATTTGGGTCCAATTGAAGCAACTGTTCAGCTGTCCATCTTCCACGGTCAACATCTCCATGCTCTCTACATGCTCTGAGTAAGGTAGACCACACAACATCATCAATACGGAATGGCATATTTCGTATCATGTGCTCAGCTTCATTCAATTGCCCTGCCCTGCAGAGAAGATCAATGATGCAACCATAGTGTTCTTTTGAAGGACTGATCTGGTACTCGTTAATCATTTTCAAAAAATAGAAGACACCAAGATCAACCATTCCAGCATGGCTACATGCTGTCAGAACCCCAATGAATGTCACATAGTCTGGAATTAAACCAACACTTGAAATCTTCTCAAACAAGTCAATGGCCTCTAGGCTATAACCATGTTCAGCATATCCATTAATCATGGCTGTCCATGATATAATGTCATTCATTTCCAAACCGTCAAAGACTTTTGACGCTTCTTGTACACTTCCACATTTTGAATACATACTAATAAGAGCACTATGAACCATTGCTTCATGATCTATGCCACTGCACAGTACATGTGCATGCACCTGTTTCCCTTGCTCAAGAAGAGCCATGCTTCCACAAACACTCAGTATGCTAGAAATAGCGAATTCATTTGGTTTTGGCCCTTCCCTTCTCATCCACGATAGATAGTCAAAAGCTTCTTTTGCATAGCCTCCTTGAGAATAAACAGTAATTATAGTGCTCCAAGATATAATATCTTTTCTATTTATACCACGAAACACTAATGCAGCTGAAGTCAACAGCCCACATTTTGCATAAAGAGTGACGATGGAATTTGCCACTGACAAAGCATCAACCAAACCAAGACGGAATACATGGCCATGTATTTGTTCCCCCCATTTAGCAATACCAAGATTTGCACAGGCAGAAATTATGGCTGCAAAAGTGAATTTATTAGGAGGGACATCTGATTTTCTCATTCTTTTAAATACTTGCACTGCATGTTCCTCTTCACCCATCTGCACATAAGTTGTAATAAGATTTGTCCATGAAACTACATCTGGCATCCTCATTTTTTCAAACAATCGCACGACATAATCTGGTTTTCCACATTTATTATACATGGTTGCCAGAGTATTAATCACAAATGAGCTCTCATCAAATCCTTGTTTTATTGTTTGTGTATGTATAGCTTTCCCATGATGTAACAAACTCGAATCAGCAGAAGCTTTTAGGGCAATAGAAAATGTATGTGAATCATAGCCCACTTTTGATCTCCACATTTCAGAAAAGTACAACAGTCCCTCCATATTGTAACCAGCATGCACGAGCCCTGCAATAATCGCAGTCCATGATACTACATTTTTAGCCACCATTTTTTCAAAGACTCTGCAACCTTGTTCTATTTTTCCTACTTTCATGTACATATCTATCAGGGCACTGCTGACAAACACCGAGTTTATCAAACCAGATTTCACTGAAAATCCATGTAGTAATTCTCCAAGGCAAATGTTGACACCAAGTGCACATGCCTTGAGTGCAACACTAATCATGAATTGGTCTCTTTGAAGTCCAGGCTGGACCCACATATTTGAGAACAGGAACAACGCTTCATATGAATCTGAGGCATTGACATAACCAGCTATTAATGTAGTCCACGAAATCTCATCTCTGTGATCCATTTTCTCAAACATATCCCTAGCTTTACGAAGTTGTCCCTGTTTCACTAATTGCTTCAGTTCAGAGTTAACTTCAAACATATTATGAACAGAATAGACAGTTGGAGCTAGCTGTTCTCGTTTTGCTTGGTGGATCAATTCAGTGGCAGTTCCTGTAAATGAAATTGTTAGAAATATGATTTAAAATCATTCATGTCTCCTTATCGAATAGCTTAATCTTTTAGGGTCAGTGATCTAGCGTTTGATCCTTAGCAAAAAAAAGTTGAATTTCAGAAGAAGGCAAGTGGGTCTGTGCATTCTCCACATTTCAAGCTCAAAGGGCCCTTGCCTAAGAGGTCATACTAGAAATAAACAAAATCATTCATGTGTCTTCTTCATTTAATGGCTTAAGCTTTTGGAATAGCCTTTTTCTTTTTCTTTTTCTTTTTTTTTCTATAGAAACAGGTATAAGCTTTTCGAATAGTTAGTTCAATAAGAAAAAAAAAAACTTAAACAGTTTGAAACTGGATAAAAAAACATGAATACCTCGAAAAAAACCATGCACAGATTACATGAATACTTTTGAACTTTTATTATTCACCATTGATATGAGCCGTCTAGATTGAGAATCTTAAACCGAAAAAATGGCACAATCAGAAACATCAAACAAGAAACCTTCATACAAAACCATAATGTAATGTTGTTGAACTTGATCAACGCAAATAATCATGCTGAAAACAACAAGGTCATCTGAATGCTCATCTCGAGACTACCTACCCTATAGTGTTTTCGAATAAGGTTCAGAATGAAGGAAGAAGCTTTCTTCTTTTCACATTTTCCGATTAACTTCGGGGAATCTGAAATGAGAAGAATATTTCAAAGTCGGGGAAATGTTACAGATGTATTCGTAACACGAAAACTCAACACAGATGGTAAGCGTTTATCTGTCAGGTAATAGTTGAAGAAGAAAGCGACTTCACAACAAACCTGAGATGTAAGTTCTCTTGGAGAAATCAAAACTCCGATGACGAGTCATCAGTGCAGTCAACAGAGGGCGAACAGGGTAGCGGGTTAGATGGAGCTTTTTCAGATGAAAATTCATTAATTCAGAACGGTGGTTCGTCGGCCGGCGACAAAAGCGTGCGAAATCCCGAGCGGTCATCGGATGAAGGGTACACAACTTCCTGGCAGCAGAATCACAGAAAAGCTTGCAAGAAAATGGAAATGAAGGAGAAAATGGTGAAGCAGAATCACACCCACAACTCTCCACTCCCTTCTTCCTTTTGTTTTTGTGAAGCCCTTTTATGTCATTTCACCAAAGGTATTTTTGTCAGTGCAGGAAGAAGGCGTCAATCAAGAGTACGAAGCCCAAACCAAAATGACAAATTCTTCCTGCACCCTAATATCTTCTTCCTGCACCCTAATATAAAATTTTAATTTTATAACTGACCCTATCCAGTTCATACTAGCAAAAAAATAAGAACCGGATGACACTCCTATCCGGTTTACATTTCAAAAAAAATGATAACCGGATGAATATGTCATCCGGTTGTCATTTCAAAATAAAATGACAACCGGATGACACTCTCTTCCGGTTGTCATTTCAAAATAAAATGACAATCGGATGACACCCCCATCCGGTTGTCATTTAAAAAAAATTCATTTTATTTGGAAATGACAACCGGATGGCATACTCATCCGGCTGTCATCCGATTCTCATTTCCAAATCAAAATGAGAACTGGATGGAACTCATCCGGTTGTCATATATCAAATCAGAAAATTCTTCTGTTCGTCGTCGACAATGCCTAAACCCCAAATTGACAACCGGATGACAGCTCCATCCGGTTGTCATTTTTGTTCAAATGACAATCGGATGGAGGTGCCATCCGATTGTTAATTTTTTTTCAAATGACAACCGGATGGGGGTGCCATCCGGTTCTCATTTGAAAAAAAATTAACAACCGGATGACACCTCTATCCGGTTGTCATTTAAAAAAAAATGACAACCAGATGGGATGTCATCCGATTGTCAATTTTTTTCAAATGACAACCGGATAGAAATGTCATCTATTTGTCATACAAGCACATTTATGAAATTTTTTTTATTAAGACGTAGGAAGAACTTTTCAACCAAAATACCTGAAGTCCAATCCTAAGAGATAGGTGCTACAAATATGAAAAGACCGTGTCTTCTTGCGCCGCCGTTAAAAACGAAATTATTATTTTACTCTTTTATTTTAGAATTATGAGAAGGGGAGGGAGCATATTTAACTATAAAATTATATATATTATTTATGATACAAATTTCACTATAAAATAGGTAAGATTTTCACATTGTCAAATTAGATTATAAATTTACACTAACTTTTTATCTTATTTTCGAATGGATCGACTCCAAACTTAATTTTAATTAAAAGTTAATGAAATGTGACACCAATCATTTAAAATTAATGTAATTAAAATTTGAAATAAATTATAAATTTAGTTAAAAATTAATAATCTCTTTTACTACATCATTTATATTATTATTTAAATATGAGATTTAATTTCAATTAAATTAAAATTAAATAAATTAAATTCAAAATTAATAATTAAGTTCATATTTTTAGTTAAATTAAATAATTTTAAATTTTAATTGGAGACCCACCAACTATATTTTCCATTCAAATTTAGGGCGGGCAGATCCGTAGGGACAGATGTAGAATTGATGGTTATCCTTGTCCTTGAATCATGTTACATGTTATATAGAGTGCCCGATTGGTTCAGCATGTGGCAGAGCAGTTACTCCTTCTTCTTTTCCTGTTGACACGTGTCACATCTCCCATACTTGCGTTAGATCGACGTGATTGTGAAGTTGAAGTAATTGCCGCTGAAAGGATTCGGCGTCGTCGCTGCATCAACTATCATCTAATTGAAGGCAAAAAAGCATCAGAAGTTAAGGAAACCCTAGTTTTATCTTGGAATTTGAAGAAAAAAAGCATGGGGTTTAGATTGAGAAATCTGAATCCCATATACCGAACATGCATCACACGCCTTTCCTCTTCGAATTCCCCCCCTCCCTTCTTGGAATCGCTTAATTGCCATCCGTTACAATCCTGTCTAACTGAAAATCCCGCTTTCAAAATCCCAAAGAGATGGCATTTGGGTCATTCCCACCATGATGAACACGATCGCCGCCACAAGGAGGGAGAGAATATTTTCCGATTGGGTCTCGCCGCCGACATCTGTTTAGCCACCGGAAAAGCCGTCACCGGGTATCTTTCCGGGAGCACCGCCATTATCGCCGATGCTGCTCATTCCGTATCCGATGTGGTAAGTGCTAACTCTCACACTCACATACACTCCGTTAGTGTAACTTGTCTCGGAACGACGTTCATCCTCGTCATTGTTGGTGTCGCAGGTTCTTAGTGGCATAGCTTTGGTTTCTTTCAAGGTTGCCAAGGCGCCTAGAGATAAAGAACATCCATATGGTCGCTTGATTTGTATCTACACGCTACTCCATTTGTCTCTTATGCATCGTGTTTATATTTGATATTCTAAATGAGTTGTTTGAATATAATTGGTTTGCTTATCTCCTCAGTTACATATAATTGTAGCAATACTAATAATAATTGCATAATGTTCTTTTGTTCTGTTATTTGTTGTGGTTACTCGTTAGACTAGTGCTCGCCATTCATCTGTTCTTCACTGAAAGGTTTCTGTGTCATTTATGATTATATTTCTCTGGTTTCTTATCTCAGGACATGGTAAATTTGAGACTATAGGAGCTCTTGGAATCTCTTGTATGCTTTTAGCTACTGGAGGTGGCATTGCTTGGCATGCTGTAGACGTTTTGATGGTATTGAAATTCAAACTTTGATCTATTTGTAACCTCATTTATTCCCATGAAATACGTGATATAAAGAAACTTTGATTTAGCATTTTGTTAGACTATTTATTGAAAGTGGATATGTTGTCATCCATTCAATACTTAGAAGTCATTACTTACGCAGGGATTGTTCTCACCTGGTCCTGAAATGGTTAGCGAGGCACTAGCACATGGACATGGGCATAGCCACGAGCATGGTGGACATCATCATGGAATTGACATGGATCATCCCATCCTTGCTTTGAATATGACTATTGTGTCGATAGGCGTTAAAGAAGGGTATTACTATAACTTAATATTAACTTGTACAAGGCTGAGGAGGTCCCATTATTACTGATACCTATTCTAGCCACCTGTGTCCTATGTCACTATTTTAAATATACTGTCTTTGACTAATCCTTCATTGGATGGTATCTGATACTTTTCAACCACGAGTGTAAGATGAAAATCGATAAAGTTTGATGCAATCTCAAGTCAATGGGGGCTGATACAAAAGTATAATCATTGAGTAGGAAACCTTTAGAGAATAACTTTCAGTTGAATGAATCCCTGGAAAAATTAATTAAGTTATCGCAGTAGTTATGTTAGCTCAAGCATTGTACTTCCATAGAGTGTGTTCATGGTCTTAGTTCCTTGACTTTTCCTCTCCTGAAAAAGGTCTAAATTGAATTTCTTAACTTTTGATTGGGATTATGACATCAGAACCTTGTAACTTAAATTCCTCTAGCTGTTTCTTTTTCTTTTTATTGATGCACCCTATGGCTTAATGAAAATATGCATTACCAAGACTTGAGTACCTATATGTGCTTTGCCAATCTGTAGGCTTTACTGGATAACAAAACAAGCTGGTGAGAAGCAAGGTAGTGGACTAATGAAAGCAAATGCATGGCACCATCGTGCAGATGCAATTTCATCTGTAGTTGCTCTCATCGGAGTTGGTAAAGAACTTAAAACTTGTTTCTTTGAAAGGTTACTATTATTCAGAAGCAAGTCCTATAATACTGGCTTCTAGTTCAATATATGTTGTCAATCAGGTTTTCTTGCTTACAAGGCAGTGATAGTTGTGTTTATTTGTTGGGTTTATTATTAGTCTTATGGTATGATATTAATCATATAATCACATGTAAATTATGAGTTTTTTGTGGGCATCTTTTAAAAATAAAAAGTGGTTATGGTCATTGAACTCCAGTTGTATACTTTAAATTTAACAATTTTTATTGTGTTTGGACTTGTAAATTCATGAGCTGCTTTTGTTCATATATTTTTATTGGTACACTAGTAATGGATTTTCTGTTTTTGCTGCTGTTATCAAAATTGACACAACTAGAAGTGGTCACTCACATTTTAGTGGCTCTAAAGTCTGATTAGGAACTTAAGTTGTCTTATGTAGACAACTCATTTGGGCAGTTGAATTGATCAGATGCTGTGGTCTTGTTTAACATTAAAACATCATAAGGTTAACAAGTGCTTTGTTAACTGTCTACAGACTAGAATTCATCATTCATTCTTGGTTATTTAATCTAATGAATTTGAGTCTTTTTTTATGTAAATTGTCAAAGTATCATAATTCTTAAACTATTAAAACCAGCAGTTTTTTCATTATATTTTACCATCCAAGACCTCGTATTTATATTTTTAGTAGAGTCCAAATTTAATCCAAAAAGATTTATAATTCAATTAGTTCTTTAAGGTTATTTCATGATTTGATCTCTCAAGTAAATTCAAACGTCTAATCCCTTATAATTTATTTCCTTCGTCCATTTTAGTCTAACATGGTTTACATGAAATGCTAACCTGTAACAGCATCATAATACTTGAATATTATAGACTACTAATCAAATCATCAAATGCAAATTTCAAGATTTTTGTTAGCAGTATTAGACTAAATGAAAGGATGGACAAAATTATTAAGGGTTTGAGTGATTAAATAAAATAATGCCTAAGGGAGTAATGATAATTGGATGTTTCTTTGAGGACTAAAAGTTGAGCGTAAACCTCTAAATAAGTATTTCCTTTTGCATTCCTAGGCGTTGATTCTGAACACTTGATCCATTTATGCCTTTGGTCTTACTTACATTCACTTATTATCGATTTTCATCTCCATATTAGGAGGATCTATTCTTGGAGTGAAGTTTCTAGATCCCCTTGCTGGACTTCTCGTCTCAGGCATGATTTTGAAAGCTGGAGTTGAAAGTGGTTACCAAAGGTACCTTTATCCGCTCTTCTGCAATTTATCTTTCACTTTGCATGCAGGTTTAACTGATTGTTTATATGTTATTGAAACTGTCTTTTCTTAATCCTATGTATGTATATCAAACACATTTTTGAACCTAAGTTGAACAACTTAAGGGAACTAAGTGTGATCCAAATACGAGGATACAACAAAATATTGAACAAACCCATGCTAGACAGAGACTTGTGCTGGATACCTATAAATTAGATTAGATTAATCTTGTTGGATATGACATCTAATTGAATTTAACAAGTCTACTTGTTTTTCCCAGAGGGATTTTATGTGTTAATCATACTTGTTTTATGGATGATTGTCATGTTGAATTGATCTTTTAATGATTTACATTTGACATATAAAAATTGATGTTTTGTTTCTTTTATACATACTAATGGACCCAATTTAATGGCTAACGCAATTCATTTATTTAATAATTTCAGGCATATAGTTTTCTTTGTCCGTGCTTAATGGAAATTTCCATTTGGGAAACTATTAAGATAACATAGAATACGAGTGGGTGTAAAGTGACTCAAGATGTGTAACGACTTGGGAAACTGATTATGCCTAATAAGGGGGATAGAAAAAAGTTTCTAGTTCACTACAATTACCTACACGGAATTTTGGTTATGTCCAAACTTCTAGCTCTAATTTTATTGCTGCTTTTGATCAATTATCAGTGTCTTGGAATTGGTTGATGCTGCAATCCCGGCACAGCAGTTGGATCCTATTAAACAAACAATATTGCAAGTTGATGGTGTCAAGGTTTATTTTATTTTTTTTCAAATATTCTTTTTAAACTGTTATTTTTGCAACCTGTAAACTTGCACATGATTTATTTTCCGGTGTCATCTTACTTGAAGAAATGTATAAAGTGCTACTTTGATTTTTTGTATGCACTTTAACCAGGTGTACATTAAACTGTTTTGGTGTTCTGTATATGAATATATCAGCTTAGATTACATTTTTTTTTGTTCATTTCTTTGATTTTTCTTTTTTAATTCGTATGCAGGGGTGCCATCGTTTAAGAGGTAGACGAGCTGGTTCATATCTGTATCTTGATGTAAATATTGAGGTCAGTTCTCCTGTATTTTATATTCTTTGTGTCACATGCACTGTCTTATGAACTCATGATTGAACTGCATGTGTCAGTTTTCAGGGTTTAATTTGTGGGTTTACCTTGCAGGTTGATCCTTTTTCTAGTGTCAGTGCTGCACATGACATTGGTGAAAATGTTCGTCATCAAATTCACAAGTCTCACCCTACTGTGGTTGAAATTTTTATACACATAGGTCTGTTTTTTAGTTTCATAAATTTCTTACTTGGCTATTGCAGAGCCATAGTTATTTGTTTTCACAATTTTGTTTAATAATGAACATAGTTGTTACCCAAAGTCACTGTGAACCCCTATAATGGAATTTTTGAATTTTAAATTGCAAATTGAATTGAATAAATTTAGATGTACAACGAAAGATAACTTGAAATATATATTTCATGTATGGTTCTATAAGGTTGGCTAGGTGGTACAAGTAGAAGAGAGGGAGACATAAGTCGTGGGTTCGAGTCTTCCCACTAATAACAACTAACACATTAACAACTAACATTTGCCAATAAAAACATACCAGGAATTGACAAAAGGTTCAGAACAGAAGTAAGTTTTATGTCAAGTCTGAACAAAAGTGTAAGCAATGAAACGTCCGGATAGGATGCAGTTTACTCTGTCAAACCTCCGCTGTAAAAGACTGAAAACAGAGCAATGGAGTTTGACCGAATAGGGGGCACAGAGTGAGCAACAGTGTCAAGTCCCTGTTTTAGAAGAATGGAAGCTAAGCAATGGAATAATCTGATGGTACCGAAGTAATATCTGTATGAGATTATTATTGTTGGAAATTATGATGGTAATTGTTCCATTTAATAGAAGTAGAATTAATTATTTTTCTCTTGCAAAGTGTGTTCTTGTATTTATTAGCAGTGTATATAAATCTCGAGGTGAGCAGATTTCTTACTCCTCTACTGTCACTAAAATATTATCTCCGATTTTAAGTTGCCATCAGGGCAAGGGTTTGCCCATCTCTGCTATGCATCCTTGTTTTAGCCGTTGTCCAAAGCTGAAATGCAGTATGTTGTCTTGGGTTCTTATGAACCAATGCAGTTGTCTCTATTTCAGCACTTTCATGCAAACTGTTCAGCACTGATAGTGACCATTGTATCGATAGAAAATGCTTTAGCCTGTTATGAATGTCATAATGAAGATTAAATCTTTCACTATTGGTCGTTTTCATTCTATCTTATTTAACCCACCATAGATCTGTGCATGAGAAAGTTATGCCTAATTTTTTATTTAACTTTTTTTTTTTGGTAGTGGATGTGTTCCTCTATTTTGTATTTTTTAACTCTAAATTTGTCCTATTCTTATTTCTCTTTTGTAGATCCTGCAATGTCACATGCTTCTCCCTGCCCAACAGACCTGCACAGTATTGTTCCTGCTGAGGATAGTAACATTAAAGGAATTGTTTCTGACATCATCTCATCCAAATTCCCCCAGGTAACATTTATGTGCGAAAAGCAGAAGACGATCAAAATAGGTTTTAGTTTTAATTTTATGTGGGTCTTTCCTCTATTTTGGGATTCTTTTTATTGGTTAGATGCAAGCGTATTATTCTACAATTATTCATGTTCTCTTAGCCATGAAATTTGGGGAATTAGATGGTTGCGATTCTCTTACTAGTATGAGTGTCATATCAAGTTTTTCTGTTTCAATATTTATTGAAGGTGGCTGAAAGACGCTTCCATTTTTTATGGAAGTACCGTTGAACTTTAAAGGTGGGTTTAGAGTTACTTGTGTATTTAATCTTTAATTGTCTCTTGCCGGTTTCAGATGTCCGTTGAGCGCATAACACGCCACATGTTTCAGAGCAAGATAGTTCTTCAAATTGAGGTTTCCATGCCACCTGATATCTCAATTCGGTAATTTCTCTTGTCTAACCTTTTGTCAGTTTGGTTGTGAATTGGGTCAGTCTCTTGTGGCAACTTATGTCTATTTATCCACAGGCATGCAATGGAAATGGCACAGCACGCAGAGAAAGAGATTTTGAAGGCTGTCTCGAATACAATTCATGTTGGCATTCAGCTACGTTTGGGGCAACCATTCCCACCGACCAATCATACTTAGCGCCATCTCCATGGATGGTGGAAAGCCAAATTTTTTGTAGCTCCAAGCCTATTTTTTACTATGATTTATAAGTTAAATAGATTATTGCAATATTGCGCCCCTACCTAGTCTGATACAATTCCATACTAGCCAATGACTTTGAGAAGTTCTCAGGAGGTGGAAAGGTGAAGAGACCTCGTAGCCCGGCAAAATTACTGAATGTGGCTCAATAAAAAACCTCTTGGAGTTATACAGTTTTTTAACGGCAGAATTTTGTTTTTATTAGCACCTTGTAAGTTCAAAGTTTTATCAAAACCTGAAACATTTGCCCCTGCAGTATTGATCAGCATTAGATATTTTTTGCATCCACTCTGCTTCGACGTTTAGCATTTGATTTATTGGGTTCCTAGCGACCAATTTCATCCATTCTATGATGTTTATGCATAGGGTTAGGCAAATACGAAAATAGTATCACATTTTGTGTATAAATTTCTTTTGACGTTTTATTATTGATATGAAACAGAATTGTATACATTTTATGAAATTTGAGGATAATGAGAAAAAAATGTGTCTTCCAATGCCTAAAAATATGAATTGTGTTTTTCACATTATACAAGCCAGTAATGGCATAGTCTGACATTAAACCAAACCCTATCTTTTGATCAAGTTGATTATAAATTAAGGTTTAAATATGTTTAGTCTGTATATTATTATAATTTTATAGTTTTTTTCCTTATACGATATTGTCAGTTTTGATGCATAATTTAGCTTCTAATGTTATTTTTTAGTTTTATGAAATCGCAATTTTTTTATATTGGTTCTTATATTGGAAGATATTGTTTTACTTTTTAACTGCTAAGAACTAACATTAACTATAATGTTATAAAACAGTATTATTATTATTATTAGTATTCTAAAAATTGAAATATAGTAAAAAGCCCTAAAACATGTTTCATGGCCTTTATTCAGCCGGTCTTATGGCATATTCTAAGTGATTTATTAGGAGAGTGATTTTTGAATTAAAATTTATTAAAAACTAGGTTTAGTAGATAGTTGATGTAAAATATATTATATTCATTAACTTGGTTTGGATTAATTAAGTAATTAATATTTTTGAAAATTAGATGGTCCAATTGGTATCTTAGTCCAACATCGATGCACATAAATTAAGAAAATTTAATCTAAATAAGTGATTTATATATGATAAATTGGTTATCTTTTATAATTGTAGTGGAAGGAGAGCCATTGATCAGATAATTGTAGTCTGATTGAATAAATCCACATCCATTAAATTCAGAAAAGGATATCATCACTTCAATGGCGCTCTATTCACTCTCTTCTCCCACGATCACACTCAATTCTCTCATCAGCAGTAGTTAACTAACTCAAGTAAATCTTAAAAAACGAAAAAAACAAGAAGTACAGAAGGCTCAGAAGGATCCATTGGTAGTTTTATAATCACAAGGGAAATTTATCAATTCCCTCATAAAATAGGTAGTTCTTACCATCATTGCCTTCAAAAAAACACTAAAACATAATTGAGATCCAGAAATTGAATAAGATAGAAGAAGATCGAATGAAAAGAGGCAAACGAAGTGAGCAAAAATTGATAATCAAATAGACGAAGAGAGATTATGTTCTGCGAAGAACAGAGGGAGACCAATGCGATTGCTATGTACATTTATATACATAAATACTGATCAAACTAGGGTTACAGTTTTGGGCCTATTTCAACTTATGGCCTTCCTAGTCTGTACTGTTGACCCATTCTAAGTTTCTTTAACAGTATTGCTATTTACACTATCCATCTTTCTTATTTCACCTCCAATTTCCTTTTATTAAAACTTTTTTATCAGCTTTATTTTATTTTTCTCTATTTCAAATAACTCTTTCACTCAGTTCCATTTTCTAGCTTTCACCCTACCAACCTTGAGTATGAGAGTTGTACTGACCAATCAACTCACCATTTAAGCCTTTTTTTTTTTTTTTGCTTTTTACTGAAAAAAAGAAAGAACAAGTTTTCGGAAGATATTTTTTGGAATGACAAAAATAATCAAATATACCTCAAAAGCACACAAAATAAAAATTCGATAAATTTTTACATGAATATTTATGTATACATGCATATATTATTTATCTATATATTAATATAAATTAATATATACATTAATTATAATTAGTTATTTTTATTTAGAAGTTTATATAATATTATTTAATTTTTATTTATTTTTAATAAAATAATATGTTTTTAATGTTTTATTTCAAAAATAATTGTACTTTTTGTTGTTTTTATATAAATATTATAATACTATTTATTTTTCACTAGTTTTTCTTTTATAATGTTACTGTTACCATTATTTTAAAAAGTATATAAAAAGTGTGTAATCAAATTTATTATATTACCCTCTTTATTTGGGAAATAAAAATTTAATTAACATTTATTAATGAAATTTATAAACATGGTATATCTAGTTGACAAATAAAATTTGTGAATAAATATTTTGATTTTCAATCATAATTGTTTTTACATTTTCATTATCATTTTTTATTCTTTCATCATGCTTTTGGTAGCGAGTGCACATAAAAAAAATATTCATGTTTTAGGAAAATTTTAGGAACACGATTTACGTATTGAATAATTAGCATAATTTTCTTTTTTAAATTTATAGACTTTATATATAATACTTTTTTCAATTTTTCAACTTGAAAAAAATTATTCTTCAATGCTTATCTATCTTGAAAAAAAAAATTCTTTAATGGTTATCTAGTTTTAAAATATAAATTAATGAGGAATATAATTTATTCAATTTTTTTTTAGATATAATTAAGAAGAATCTTCTTAAAAATATATGATGATCTAGCAAAATGTACATATATATATGTATGTACATATATATACTTTTCAAAATAAATTTACGAAGAATCTTATTATACATGAAATTGGTGATTGTTATTTTAAGTTTAAATATTTAAAATAATGTTCAATATTTTTAAAATATGGTTTTAGGTTTAAAAAATATAGGTATTTCGTGTAAATTGCAATGCTTATATATTTATTGAAATTCAGACCCATCCTTTACAACAGGTACCTTCCCTGGTTCAGCTTGGTTCGATTTCCTCGCATTGAAAAATCACCAGTTTGAACTTATCCGTTTTTTCTTTTGGTCAGATTTTGAACTCACAATTGATTCAAAGATAGGCTAATTATTGAGAATTATTGGCTGAGGAAGTGTTATCAGATAATGTTACAAACTTTCAAGAACTCATTTAAGGAAACATTCTCTTCCATAGGACTAAATTAAACCAGACAGCATGTTTGTACTCAAATGTCCCAAATGGACTTCTCCATAGCAGAATCCCCATGTGGAAGGTGGTGATGAGAGTGATTAATCATTTGTAACCTCTGCTGGGTTAATGCCTCTAACTCCAAACTTTGCTGTTGTTGTTTCTGTGGTTCATGCAAACTTCCTGCCCTTGAAGTTGCACCCCCAACGCCCAAGAAATCATGGACCCTTGAAGCCCCCATTGGATTTCCTTCTGATACATCTCTTCCATGAATCAAACTTGAACCACTAGCACCAATCTCTTGCTCCACGTTCTTCATGTTGTGGTCACTTCCCATGAACATTGCACCGAAAATTCCCATGTCATTAGTGTTGGAATCAAGTATTACTGGCATTTCTTGTTGCCCCTTGTGAAAAAACTGGTTGGTGAAGGCTCCAGCACCACTAATCCCAGCCATGTGAGATTGATCATTAGGGTGTGGATGATGGAAGGGGTCATAGGAAGAAGGATTATGGTTGGGTTCAAGACCAGTCATGCCACTAACAAAGCTTTTCTGCATCATGGTGGGAGAGTTAATGCTATTATTGCTTGCTGCGGCACCCATTTGGGCTGCTTTCTGCAATAAAGCTGTGGCAGACATGTGAGCTGATGCAGCAGCGTTTCTGCTGTCTTGGAAGTAATTGGAGGTATGTGAGTTGTTGGAGCTGAGTTGAAGCGTGGAAGATGAGGGAAGTGACATACTTTTTGGACCACCAAAGAGTGTACCTGAAATGGTAGAGGACATGCAACCCCTCATGCTCATGGACTTGAATGGCATTGGGACAAGATGTTCTTGGGATAGGGTTTTCAGTGGGCTCTTACAAGGGTCGTAGTTGTTGTTGAATTCGGGTACTGCATTGTTCGGACTAGTGCTTGGAGGCATTGTGGCCATGAGGTCCTGCAATTCATTTTGCAAGCTTGGTGTAGTGCCTGTGCCAGTCGTTAATGAAGGGTTTACTCGATTGTTTTCTTCGGTTAATGCGTCACAAAAGGCCCTGTGTGTGATAAAGCTGTCTCTTCTGCAAGATTCAGAATAATGTATTCAATGGAGACATGTACGGATTAGTTACTTTAAAATGCCAACTAACACTAAAAAGACAGAATCTTACCATTTAGATAGGATCATTTTTTCTGTGTTGTTACGATCTTAAATTTAACAACTCTTGCATGAACTCGCAACTGTGGCTCCATCTTAATTTAACATGTGGAAGGGTAGAACCACATCAACTAAATGTTACCATTTGTATTTGGTAATCACAAAACAGTGTTGTGTTTTGACATATTACTCAAAGTTCAATTTTATCTTATTTGAGTCGTGTAAAGAGTTCTCAAACTTACCAATCAGTTTACGTAGTTTATATAATCAGGTCTAGTTTGTACGATTGACCTGATAGATTGATACAAGAATTGTTACAGTGTTCAAAAGATCATTAGAACAAAAACTCGATATTAAAGTTAAATTTTTGAATCTTACTTGACATAAAGACCCCCCTAAATAACTTAATAAATAACTTCATGGTTGTTGCACCATTGGAAATAGTGCATGAGCAAAGAAGTGATGAGACATAGAAGAAAAGAATGGACCACACCAAATGAATAGTAATGGAGAGTAAATGTTATCTGTCAAATCCAGCATGTGTTTTATTTATGAGCACAAACTACCACGAAGCATAATCAAATGAAAATATACGGGACGTGACAACACTTCTTCCTTTTTATATACAACAACCAATGTCAGCATGCCGCTGATATATAATATTGTGGGCGAAATAAATTAGCATATTATCAATATCTAACCCTCTAAAATATGAACCCTATATGAATGTGATTGCCTCTTTAACCCCAAAAATCACGCAAACGTTTGCAATTAAAATAATTTTATGATAATATTAGTGTGTACCTGGCAAATATGGTCCCACAATCACATTTGTATTCCCTGGTGCCACAGGTTTTCTGGTGGGCCTTCCAATCAGATTGGACTGCATATCTTTTAGAGCACTTGTCACATTTCCATTTCTTTTCACCATGTTTTCTGCTGTAATGCTTTTTTATGCCAGTGAGGTCTCCTAATGCTCGAGCTGGGTTGTTGTGGACGCATGAGGGCTCAGGGCACACATAAACCCGTTTCTTCACCTCATTGCTCGGTCTTTGCCTCAGTTTCCATGGAAGATTGTGACCTCTGCGGTGCAGCTGAAGGTTTTGGTCCCTCTGAAAACCTTTGTTGCAGATCTCACAAACGAATCTATTTGTTGCCATTAATGTGGTTGGTGATAAAGCAATAACTTCAGCATTCGGATCTGTTTCATAAAATCCGTCTATAATTTCCACAGTAATATTCATAAAGATCTTACATGTTAGTACTGTTAATTTATTGTGTTGGTTACTAAACATGTGCACATTTTGTTTTATGTTTTTCAAATTCCGTAATGAGTGCTTTTAGCCTACTCATGGTGCAACCTTAGGTATAATCTTTTGGATTAATCCAACTTCTAAAACTGTGAAAAACTGACCAAATCAAAGAAGAATGAAAATTAATTCGAATAAGGAAATTTTCATGTTGCTTAACTAGGTTGCAGTAGTATTGAAACGAAGAATAAATATATCAAGTTCAATAGTTTTTCACACATTTAAAATTCTCACTAATAATGCACACCAAACCTTCTGTTCAACCATAATTCAACGTATTTGGAAGGACTACCTAGTAACTAGAGTTTGACCAGTAGACTACAGCTAGCATGCACCATGACCACTTCAAATTAAGCAAAATTGAACTAGTCAAAAGCACTTGGACTTGTTTAGTTTTTAGTTTCCTTAATCACGCCATCAGTTATAATTAATGCAGAATTTCGTGTTTGGCATCAGCAAGTTTTCCTATATTGAAACTAATTCAAACATGATTAAAATCCAAATATTTGGGATCACTTAAATTTGATTTGCAACTGAAAAACTGAAGCTGAGGGTTGAATATTTGCCTGGGGTTCCAGGTAGGTTTCTTTTCTTCTTGTTGGCTCCCTGTTGCTGCTGCTGTTGATAAGTTGAGCTATTGCTGTTGCAAGCACCAGAACTTGAGCCATGCCTGTTTTGAGGTTTCTGCTGCTCGCTTTCTTGATGAGCTTCTTCCACAGTGTTTGCTGAGGAGAAACTTCCTTCATCACCTGAAATATTTGACATTTTTCAACATAAAGACTGTAAAAGTTAATAGAATCTTTTCTCTGCTCTTTCTTTTATCTCTTGATACACTCCAAGGAGCTTATGTGGCTTGGTTTTTTTATGAACTCTAAGCAAAGAAATTGAACTGCTCTCCACGATTGGAGGAGTAGAAAGAGCTGAGAAAGAATTAGAAAAGTATTGCTGCCATGATAATACTAATATTGGAAGCTGGTTTTCTTTGGCCTTATATATATATAATGTCTATAAGAAGACAACTACTAGGCAAATGCCACTAGCTTCTTGGTATTGTGGTTATATTTTAAATAACCACTAATTTCTCACTAACAGGCTTACAATATATTCTTTATTATTTGTTAAAATTAGTTGAAAATTATAAGTTTTATGGTTTTATTTATTATTTGTAGTTTTCAATAAATGTTAACTCTTAAAAGAAATTATTTATATAATTTCAAGACTAAAAACTTTTTTTTTTCTAAATTACCACCAATTGGAATTTGTTATCATGAAAAAAAATGAAGCATTGAAAATAGAATCAGTATTTGATGAACGTTGCCTAAATATAAAGATTAACTTAGTTATGATTTGTTTACGTTCGTAACATTTTTCTTATATTTGAATTGATATAGGTTATAGGAAATACTACATTACTAACACTCTTCATTTGTTTTACTCTTAGTTTTCACTTTTCAATTAAGATAATGTGTTATAAAAAAGATATAATTCACTATTAGATAAATAAAATTTTATGTTGGGATTAATTTTATTAATATAGTTTTTATTTAATAGTAGTTGAAGAGTTAACTATATTTTTCTTTTGAGTTTTTGATTTTGAATTTTTACATCAATCTACAATAGGAAATTATTGTTTGGGTCATTAAATATGCAAATTTTTGTTTTCATTCATATGAAATAATTTTCTTTGACTTTCACTCTTTCTAAATCTTAAATTATTATCTTTTGTTGCTAAAATTTATTTAAATAAATAACATTTATTTTCATTTCTAGAAAAATTTACACCGGTATTAAAAGGATACTTTGCTCATGGAGTACTTGACTTTCTGTCAAATATAAGTATCATACGGATTATAAATAGTTAATTTCCTTCTATGAAACTTGTGATGATGGAGGCTAATTAGATGTCAATATGACATTTTCTTTTAGGCAGGGACGATTCTTTTAACAGTTTCCATTGGAAATGTTTCTTCCACGTCTAAAATTAAAAAAAAAAAGGTGGTTCTATGCTATAACTGCAAAACTTTTCAAACAGTTTTCTTCTCTAAAAACATTTTAGAACATTTTAAACTATTTTCTTCTCTTTTTATCAGTGAAAATAAAAATATTACAGATCAAAATTAGAGCATTTAGTGTGCTCTAACATTAATTTTTACAAAACATATATGCATTTGATAAGTTGTAGGGTTTGCTCTAAACTCCTCCTCGTACCCTCACAAATGCAAAGCACAATGAATTAGGTTAATTATTAGCTAATCTTTATCATTAATAAACTATTTATATGGATTTTTATACAATTAAACTTTTTTCCATTATAATACATTAAATTATTAATCTCTTAATTTTTGTTTAAAAATACTTTTATTGTCAAAAAAAAGTATACGGATGATATAACCAAATGTCAAATATTAATTAAAGTTATTAGGATAAAAAGAGAAACGGTATTTCGATAACTTTTTCATATACAAACTATTGAAAACTCTTTTATATTAATAAAATAATAATAACGATATATAATTTAACTAATGATATTTTGATTTTTTTTTATCAGCAATCTATTGATATTTTGATTAATCATTAAGTAATTGTTAAAGGGTTATATAATCAATATTAGTTATCAACACATCATTATTTTTTTTAAAAATACAACTAAATAAAGTGAACTAATTCAAAATTAAAATAAATGAAAAATATTTTTATAAAAAAAAACGAACCCATGGAAATTTATTTCCTTGCTTTATATATGTTGCACAATGGTATTCTTTGAGCTTCCTTTCTTTTAAACAACAAAAAAAATAAATTGAATTAAATAAAGACACTTTAGGGTATTTCAACCTTTATACAAATACATTTTCAATCTAACTCACATATCCACTTCACATAAAAGCAATTAATCAGTATATTTTAATATTAATTAATGTCAATTTTTTTTGTAAGAATAATTATTCGAAATTGCTGTTATCATAGCCGACTTTATGCTTCTCATTTGATCCAAACATAAATTGGATAAAGTAGTTAGTAAAGACAAAAAGGAGGGTTGCTGACGAGTTAACCTATAGCTACATATATAAATTTTGCTTTTATGGCATATTGACATTAACTAAGAGTGTCCTGTGATCTCCTTAATATTCCAATCTTTGAATTAGACATAAATATTACAGTTTTCTACCTATTTTAACTATAAATAAGCACATTAATTTATATATTATAGGAGACCATATATAATAGGGTATCTCAACACATATATAAGACTACAAAACATAGATTTAAGGAATGTTGAATTTATTTTCAGCACATAAATGAGTAGGGTATCTCAACCCTTATATAGATAAGGCTACAAAAATGTAAGGTTTGTTCAACATAGTGATAATCTTCTCAGCACATAAATGAGCATATATAGAGATACTTAAGCTTATAACCCTAGTGACTATTGAAAAAAACAAGACAAAGTTAAATAGGTAAATAAATTTTTTGACTTCACTATAATTTATTATCTATTTTACAAAGTTGTGGCAAACATACATGTCTCAAGTTTTCATTATAAACGTTGGCAAAAATGTATTAATAAGGAAGACAAAAGTTTATTTCTCAGAATGCATTTTAAAGAATTCTCATTTTAATATCAGTTCATCTTAAGGATAATAATGTTGGTTTCTGTGGTAAATTGGACTAATAGTCTACTTAAAATACTTTTTCAGCAATAACATTGTTATTAAAGATATAATTCACTATGCATTTATTTTCATTGAAACAGAAACACACACATCCTCATATCTATTGGAAAATTATTAAAAATATATAATAACAGAGTTCAAGATATCTTTTCACACACTCCATCTGTTTGACACAAAAATATTTACACTAAACTTATCAAAATATTTTCTTTTTGCCAATTCTATTATATCACATTTTTTTAAATCTTTATATTTATTTTTCTATTAATGCAAGAGTGTTATAAGACCTCATCTTATGATTTAATGCTATGTTATTTACACTTCAAATAAAAATATTTTATTTTATTTTTTTATTATTTGTTATTTGTGAATGATTGTTTTATATTTAATGTTATAGAATATTATACCATAGTGTTGCTTTTAGTGTAAAAAAAACATTTCCTTTTTATTTCGATAACTCATGGTTTTAAAATTTATTTGTCATAACAGTAAACTCCACTGGGGAGTCTTATAAGATAAAAAACTTAAATTTATAATCTAGATGTAAACCCTGAAAATGATATAAGTTTTTTTAATTATTTTAACAAATTATACTATTATATTATTATTGTTTACTCTTACATTATATTGATTTATTGAAATAATCTCTCTTCATGATACTTAGATATTGAAGATTTAAAAAAATAAAGATTATTATAATTTCATCAATTATATACATTGAACTTCAAAATATTAATAATATGAAAGATTATTGCAAATTTGTGAACAATTAAAATTTAAAATTAATAAATATTATTATTTATATTTTTTTCAATAAAATAATATATTAAATAAGAGGTATAAAGGAGTGTCTCAACCCGATTATACCTATTAAATTTTAATGACAAACAAAATGTACAAAGAGTCTATTTGTCAACTCTCTCTTATTGTATTAGCAACCCATAAAATAAAACAATACTATCCAAACATTATGGACTATTCCATATTCTAACCAAAATAGATAAAGTAGTATCAATTCATTAAAATATTATTTATTAAATAACAAAACTAATAAATTTGGACGCTCCCAATATTACTTGAAGGTGACCTGCTTAATTTGTGAAACCGTCTCCTAGTACTTCATGTATTTTGAACACTATCTATTGATTGTTTGTTACTTTTCCTATTTGGTCTCCTAATATTTTCTCAAATCAGCTGTAAAAAGGTCAGGATTGTCTTCACACCATGAATAATAGGTGACGTCCCAAGAGGTATATCCATGTTGTTAAGTATTACTATGTATGTAGTCATTAATATAAAATAAAAATCAAGGAGGGCCTATAACCTACATACAATTATAGTATAACAATATAAATAATTTTGTGTTAATGTAGTGTTTTTAGACATTTTAACAACAACTGATACCAATCAGAGTAAGAGAATAATACTCCAAATTTTTTACATTTCAGCTATAACCATATGTTCATTTGTGCTAAACATCATATTTCCCCATTATCAACCTTTCCTTGATTGAAAATAATCTTATTCTTATGATTCCAAATTTTCTAGATAATTGTAACATACTTGCCTTTCCAAACAATGTTCTATTTATTAGTTAAACCCCTTATATGAAAATATGAATTGATTATGATGCACTGAGCTTACACATACCCAACTATACTTATTTCATAATTTTTTTTAGTTATTTGCAATCAAAGGATACACATACCCAACCATACTTATTTCATAGTTTTTTTGAGCTATTTGCAATCAAAGGCTAGATTGGTGGCATCTCATATTCTTCCTAAATAATTCACGTATTTTATTTCTCAACCCTACCTCACTTTTAACCAAATTTATATGTGAATTTTATATAAAAGAACTCTCTAACCAAGAATTATGACCAAGAATAATATTTAAGCTTTAGAGTTTTTTTGAAAACACTGTCATTATCCCTCCCTACAGTATTTTGCAGCACAAAATATATAGACTAACAAAATTGACCATCAATCTCTTCTCTTCATATTCTTTTATCCTACCTATTTCTGTTAAGAATTTTTCTAGTAACTTATTTTAGTAACTCAGCCTCCCAAACATATCTTGTTCTTCTTTATGAAATTTTCTAGTACGATATTCCATTTGTTCAATTGCCTAGATATCTAAATATTTGAACTTATAAATATCTAATTATATAATTATATAGGAAGATACGAAGATATTTATAAATAAATATGTTTACAATATTTTCAACAATCTCATTTTAATCATTTACATTGAGGCACAATATATCTCATTATTCTTTATGTTTTGGAACTTCTCTTTCTGCTTTTATGATTTCATTTTCAATAATTTATTTTAGGCATTTTATCTTTTCTTTAAGACCACTGCTTTAAGATTAATAAACTTTTGTTCTATCTTAATCTTAATTAATAATCTCCCAACTATATGGTATTATTTTATTTGAATAAGTTTCTCCATACAAACATTTCTAAAAAAATAGAATAAAATAAAATTTTAAATAAAATAAACTAACTTATACAATCATTTAAAAAATATATTTTTTAGTAAATTAAAATTAACTTATACATAAATGTGTAAATAAATTTGTACAAACCCTTTTTACAATGTCTTAAAAGTGTCTTTTTTAACTTTTGTACAAGTTAATTTCAATTTTAAAAAAATTATTATCATTGGATTTTTTTTTTAATAATTTTTGTATAACTTCTTGAAGAAGTCATAATCCCATGTCGAAAAGTTTTCTTCACACTTAAAATGTACGTAATTGAAAGAAAAAAAATAAAAATAAAAGTAAAAAGAGACACAAACTAGAATATGATACATGAGGTAAGCTTCACATTTTCATGATATTCCATCTGAAAATAGTAATATAATCTATGAGAAAGACATGGTTGAAGTTATCGATAGATTGATCGATATATTTGATGAAGCATGCATACTTACATCAATATAAAAGCATAAGCTTGCAACTTCAGCTATATCCCACCCATTTATTGATTAATGTAAACCCTACTTACAGTGACGTTTCACATAATTTCGAGTTTCCTGAATGTTCAGAATTACTAATTGACATAGACAATAGGGCTATGCGGATAAAACCAACCATATGGATTATTCCTTTTCATGAGCATATCTTATAGTTCTTCGACAGTAATGTTTTGTTTTATCCAAGGATAAGAGATACATTCAAATTAATAGAATTGCAAGGAAATGTTTAGACTTGGTGAATAGTCCATTCACTATAAAGAAATTTGACAAATTGATGACGAGGATGCTCAATCTTCGTAAGCATATTTCAATGGATATTTTTATTCTCAGCATATTTTCAATGGATTAAAAATCACACTGTCCCTTTATTTATCTCTTTCTCTTCCTCTACATTTTTTTTAATTAACAAAATTATTAAAACATTGGAAGAAATATTACAGCCTATATATATATATATATATATATATATATATATATATATATATATATATATATATATATATATATATATGTATATATGAATTTAATTAATCCAATAAATTTTCTATAATTTAAATCGAATCAATCATTAGTTAAAATATTTTAGATGATTAGTTCATTTCAAATATTTTGTAGATCATCTAATCTTGTTTTATTTATTTATTTAATTTTGTAAAGAAAGAAGTACCCACATTTTGTTTTCGTTGGAATTTCGTTTTATTCTATTTTTCCATCAGAACTAATACCAAAGCTAAGCAGAAATAAATGCTATTTTTTTTTTCAATCCAATCTCAACCGTATCCTTTTGTAGATTATTATAAAGTTAGTTCGTAGAATTGAGTTATCATACTTTCTTAAGGTGATGATATCGTAGCTTATAAGAGTCTATTCTAACCAGAATAATTGGATTTATCGTATCACTTAATATAAGATGTTTTTCTAATTTTTATTAATTTTTTTATTTTAAATTACACAATCCGAAATATAATATATATTTTTAAATTATACAGTTTAAAATATAATTTTTTATTTTAAATTAAGAAGTGAAAAATATATTGTTTATTTATTTATTTTATTAAAGTCATAATGATCATTTTACTCCTGAGCTAAACATACCACTTGTTTTTTCTCAATAGAAGTAATGGGACGAGTTCTTCCTGCACCTTAATACATTCTTCCTGCACCCTAATAAAAAAAATTTAATATCATAATTGCCCTTATATGAGAACCGGATGACACTCCATCCGGTTGTTATTTAAAAAAACTTGACAACCGGATGGCCTGCTCATCCAGTTGTTAATTTTTTTTCGAATAACAACTGGATGGAGGTGTCATCCGGTTCTTATATAAGGGCAATTGTTGTATCAAAATTTATTAATTTTTTTTCAAATGACAACCGGATGGCCTGCTCATCTGGTTTTCATTTGAAAAAAAATTAACAACCGGATAAGCAGAGTCAATTTTTTTTAAATAACAACTGGATGGGGTGTCATTCGGTTCTCATATAAGGACAATTACGGTATTAAAATTTTTTATTAGAGTGGAGGAAGAGTGTATTAAAATGCAGGAAGAACTCGTCAAGTAATGGTTTCAAAATTACCGCATGTACTTAACTTTTGGTCCACTTGATGGCCCATTAATCTGTTGGGCTGTAGATAATTGCGGCAGATTCATTTTCCAGTACGCAATTGCTTCCTGCAACCCATCAAATACTTCTTGCATCTCATCAATTTTTTAAAATTTAATTGTATCCTTAGACGGTTTTATATGAAACGAGAGATGCATTATAGTTCACTTATTGGTGGTAGCAACTTTAGTAGCAGTGATGGGAGTAGGTGGTGACATTTTTCTCCGATAACTTATTACATAGGAGTTTGGATTGTTTGAGACAAAAAAAAAAAATGCCTGTGTTAAGTTAAGCATTTTTTTTTAGGTTAATTGCGTTACAAGCTTTCAGAAATCGGGTTCTGTAAAAAGACTTTCAAAATGATTATTCTAAAAGTCAATTTGGGGGTGTAGGATATATCCGGAATAGGTACTACAAAATCTTATTTTTTTCATTTTCGAATGAATTTTTGAGAAGGTAAATGAGAGGTGGCTGATGTATTTCGGAAAACTCTTTCTAAAAATTAAAAAAAAAATATTTTAGAAAAAAATTTCCAGAAGTAAAAAAATGATTTCAGAAAGAATTTTCTGAAAGTTAAAAAAATGCATTCCGAAATGCTTTTTCCTGAGGACACTTATATCCTTTTCCTTTCAATGATAGGTTGCACAAAGAAAGCAAATGATGGGGTGGAGGAAGCAACTGCATTCCCATTAACAAAAGGATTTGAAATGTGACCCAAATATGAATAAGCCCAAAAGAAAATAAATGCTCCGCTGTTTGCCTTATCAAAGAGGAATGTGACTTCTAAGTTCCTAGTAAGATTTAGACCATTCACATTGGTTTTCAGAATGCACTTTTATATTTCAAAAATAATTTTGTCAAATACGAATAGTATTAGGGATGTGGGAGAGAAAAAAAAAATGTAAGTAGAACTCCTCTAGAGTTATAGTTTCTTTTAATATAGTCTATTTTATTGACATTTTTTTCTCAACGCCAATGGTACATTTAGATGGTCAAACACATTTAATTTAAATTTTTCTATCAAATCGGAGTTTAAAATGCCATATTTGTCTATACACAAGTTTAAATATCTAGTAAATATCTTTGTTTATATATTTTTACTTTTTTTTAAAGAAGAAAGACTTGTAGTTGGATTCATATCTCTATATATAGAAAGATAAATAAGATTCCGATAAACAAAGTCTATCATACCTTATCTCTTAGAATACAAATTGCACCAAAGTTCTCATTGAAAAAAAAATTAAATCTATATTTTTTATAAAAAAATTTAATTGTTAGTTTTGTTTTATTAAATAGATTTAATTTAATATATAATACATGTTTGAAAATAAAAAATATCATCTATCAGACTACATAATTCTACAAATGTCCAATTTATTTATACAAAGATTTATTGGAACAATAACTTTATATATATATATATGTATATATGTTAATTAGAAGTATTTTAAGTTTTTTTATTGACTATATATATATATATATATATATATATATATATATATATATATATATATATATATATATATATGAAGAACGAAAGTTGTAATATCAACTCCTTCCACAAACTTCTGAAGATGGTGACAATTTTCTTTTGTTTAGGAAACAGGGATTTCAAAGTTAAACATTTAACGGTGAGGGTTAGCCTTAGGGGAAGATTCAAAATAGAATAATATGGGGAAATATACGCACTATAATACAATTTGAGTGGGAACTTGTTAGGGATGAATGAAGGGCCAAGAATCCTAAGGAAGGTCAGCTTGAAAAGAGAAAAGATTTGGAATGTATGAGTTTCTTTAGCTCCATCATAGACACCTTTAATAACCCTTTTGGGTTTGTCAAAGTCTCTTTCCCAGTCATGTGCCTACACCCACTTTCACCTTTATATTACTTTATTCTCCCAATTTGTCACAAAGAATCCCATATCAAATCTTACTCTTAGTCCTTGTTTATTGGTCTGTTTCATTTCTTACTTTATTAATCCTCACCCCATTAAAAAACTATTAGGAGTTTATATAAATATTTTACAATTCTGATGTTTATGAAGCGATCACAGGAAAGAAGGACCGTAATAGGACCACATACCACGTTCCTCCACAGTGATTTCAACCCCAGAGGTTCAGTTATTCGAAAAATCTTTCACTTTGGCCCTAGGTGAAATAGTCTACCATAGCAATAACATTTTTTCTTTGCATGTTATTTTAATATCAGAATAAGTCCAAAGGCATCAGGCCATAATCACACTTCACGTACTTTCACTTTAGTTTATGAATATTTTCCCTCTATGTTAATTATTGTTAAGAGAATAGTACTATCTTTTTCCTGTACCACTTATTACTCTATTTTTTTCGAAAAGATGAACTACTTCATCCCTATAGAATCCCACAATATACGTCTCGTTTCTTCCAAATTTAATTCAATATATTCTTGTGTAATAATTGAATTCAATTGAGGTAAATGAAAGCAAACCATAATTTCTCAATATACGAACAGCAGATAAAGCAAAAGAGAAAAATAGGAAAGAGACTACTATAATTTTCTCAACTACGAACGCGTTTATTTTAAACTCATGTTTAGGGTTTCGCGTTTTCAATCAGAAATGAAGAATTTCTTCTTCGTTACTTGTTTTTATTTTTCCTGGTGTTTGGGAAGCTTCCTGAATTTTTCTTATTTTATTTATGTCATTTGAGCCTAACTAAACTATAAAAGGTCAGAAGCAACTTACTGGTCGATGATACCCCAATTGAGAAGCTTTATTCTCAGTTTCAACCCTTTCCGCTTTAATTTATTTTATGTCTCAGTTACTAAATCTGGCCAGTTAGTCTGCAAAACTTATATGATCTTAATTCCAAAAGAAAATAATGGTTTTGTTTATAAATGGATCCAAGTATTTACATGATAATGGTACATGACTATCTGCTCCTTATCATTATTTTTATTTGTTGCTTAAAAACACTGATAAGATCATATAAACTTTGAGTTCATGAACATGCAAATTTGAAAGATGTGTTCTGTTCTTCAAATCAGTTTGTATGGATCGATATCTTTTAAAAAACACCAACATATACAATATTCCTTCCATAGGAAATGCTTAGACTTGGTTATATAATAGAGTAGGAAACAAATTCTTCACTTATATTTTCCTTTAACTTTGATATTATTCCTCCTAGTATTGGTTCTGATCCTATTAAGATGCTTCGACTTCATACTTAGATATAAGAAATATAAAGCATCTAGGCATAATAAGTATCCATATCATAGCATTGGTTCTCATAGGGTTTCACACATAACTAGTGTCATTTTCATGAACGTAGATTGTGAAAAAGGACTCCACCTCAAAAATTAAAAGAAGTGAAAAAGGTGTTTGAAGAATCATGATTGAGATCAGGACTCCTCAATTAATATGCACCTCATGAAATAATTAATTATATTAAAAGGGTCAACCTACCATTACCATCACATTTTTATTTTATTTTCCTTAAAATAATATGGTACAAGTATAATTTGTTAGGTTGATTAGGAGAATAAGAGACAGCAAACTGAAGTAGAGACACAAATTATTTATTTATTATGAAGAAAGTAAATTAATATCTCTCATTAGTATGAAGTGAGAAATTGATAATTAAAACACTAAAAACTGAGATCCATGGTTGGAAGTGTTGTTGCATCTATTTTCTTTTTATTGGTAATAAAATAAAATATATAAACTAAGTACTTGGGATACACTTTATATATAGAATAATTATATACAAGAAGACATATATGTACACAAGAAAACTAAAAAATTACAAAGCACCGCAGGTTTCCAGAGACAAACACATGTTTGTAAGCAAAGATTTGTCAAAACTCACTCCAGTTACAGTACATTCTAACCACATTGGTGAATCTAGTAATATTGTGTATATTGACATTGTTGTATCCCATAAAATTACCCCAACTTCTTTCCCCTTTTGTTTTTTTAGTATAAGTAAGGATCATTAAATATATACATTTCAGACTCTGGTAGATATATTTATACAAAAATATATTATGTTAAGAAAAAACTAAAACTTTGTGGGCCAATTGTCCAAATCTCCACGAAGTGAATTTGTCACTAGTACTGGCATTTTCGGGAGACTATTGTTGCTAACAAATTTTGTCTGTTCCATTGACGAGTTAACAACTATATTGGATTGGATTGATTATACTTCTGCGTTGGTTTTTAGGGGGCGTTTAGTATACTCTATTGCTTAGCTTTAAAAAAAATCATCTTAATTAAATAAAATTTAAATATGACTTAATTTAGTTCAATTTTGATTTAATATAAAATCTGAGTCAAACAAGTTTTTGATAATTACAAATATATACTAAATACAACACAATCAAATTTTAAAACAATTTCTACTGGACTATAAACTTATAACATTATTAATACAATGATTGATTAATTTAGTTAGGTTCATTTTTTATTTGCAGTTTGAAATAAATCGATTGCTTAAAGAAAATATAGGTATAACAAATTTGATTGTGTTTTTTTTATCGGTAAAGAACTAATAAATAATAAAAAGTACATAAGGGTGCTTCAAATCCATATACAAAAATCTCGTATGTGACACATAATGTCACTTAAGCATATTTGCATAGCCTTCTAACCCTTTGTCAGTGTATAATCTTTGTACATATATATAGTCTAGTCCATACATGTGCAACAACACATTACAGTACAATGGCTCCACCAGATTGTAAAACTATTACTACTCAAAAAGTACAACTCAAAAAATTTAAACCAGATATATAATCCTCCTTATCTTGTAGGATATTTTTTTATCAACAAAGATTTAATTAAATAAGACATTTAAAAGATGTCCAAACTCTTATAAAAAAGACTCTAACCATATTAAGTTCTTTTACGGTGATATTACAAAATGAAATCTTTGAACCCATTATTTTCATCTTACAAAAGAATTTCCAAACCTACTTGAAGTTTGTGTATCTAATTCTATCTTACATTCAATGTTAAAATTACAACATGTAGGGATCATGTTTCCTTCAATTCCAAGTATTTTGTTGTGATTTCTCCCGTCCATAATTACAATCTGGTTCACATATCAAAGTTCCATATGCTTAGTCCCTCATATTTTCATTAGATGTTCTACTGCTCCCAAACTGCTTTTGTTATTTCTATGGGCTATGCCCTTAATTATCTATAAACATTAGAAAAAATAAAGCTTTGTGCCATCACATATGGCTAGGGTAGGAGTAATAAATTCTCCCTGTAAATGCTCGTCTATGATTTAACCTTTCTATCCCGGATTTAACCTTTCTATCCGGCATGCTAAACATAACGTCAGTATATAAATCAATTTATACTTTCACAAAATATAACTGAGTTGTAACGCTCCTTACCTATTTGCCTAATATGCACTTTACTACTTTTTTTTTTCTTGCAATAAAAAATAAATTAATAAAAAATACTTGAGATATTCTTATCCTTATACAATTTCTCTTAAATACACAAATGCACGTATAATTTCTAATACACCTGCTATGGCCAGAGTTATGTTTAACCCTTTTACACTTAAACCATTAATCAAAATAGGGTTGCAAAAAAGAAAATCATAATTTAGAGTATTATGCCTAGGGTTGCAAAAAAGAAAATTAATTTAGAGTGTTATGCCTTTATCCTATGTTCACAAAAAAAAAAGGACCCTCATCCAATTATATGTAAAACAAAATTAAGAATTAATAAACAACTAGTAGGTCCAGTATAAGAAAATCAATCTTTTTCTTTCGTAAGAATATACACACGACCTAGAATAGTATATGGTTGAGAAATAACAAACATATACCGGTCATTTTCAACTATAGTACAAATGAGCTATTCCAACCTTGATTATATACAAGCCTGCACCTGCTACTAGCTATCAATGATAATCTATTTTCATTGTCCCTCTACTAACATTGTTTTTGCTTACTAAATTATATATACTCCTACAAATTCAATTGTCCACACACATATTCCTTCTAATTTTTTCATCACAACCTTTGTGAGTCTTTATCCCAACTCCCTTACTTTATCTCTTTGACAATGTTATATTACTCACTATTAAGATACTTTATTATTCAATTACAAAAAAATTGTAGTTTCATAAACTATAACATAACAGAGAAGGAACATCTCTATGCAAAATCAGTGTTTGAGTTTTATAACAGACATGAGACAGTGGTATTCCACCTTTATACCATTGATATTACAATTGCTTTAGGTATTGAATTGGACATTGACACCATTTGACATATGAGAATACTACCCTTAAATTTTATTTTTTCATCCATGACCGGAAGTTGAATAATACACAGTATCTCTTTTATATTTATCTTTTCCTGCCTAAATACCGCTCTATTCCTATGATGCCATAAGCATCACACAACTACTAACCTCATGCTTTTCCAAGCTCTATTTTGTTTTGCATTTAAGTCTAAGTTGTAGAAATTTTAAAAATTGGTTATAGGATGGTCATGGTGAATAAAGCATACCTCTACCCAATTGTTACATAAATTTCATACCCTCTTAGATACTGCATAGTTAAAAAATAAATGTAAGATTACCTCTTCTTTATCTTTGCATGCCCATTACATACCTTAGATCTCCCACCGCCACTCCTATTCTCCATAAAGCTACTTTAGTTGGGATCTTTCCAAAAATCAGTTTCCATTCTAAGTGTAGTGGGTTCCGAGGGGTTTTCAAATTTCAAAGATATATAAATATTGGAATACCTTTTATAACATTGTATGTTGATTTCACAGTGAAAATTTACTCCTTATCTCCCTTCAATAACCATTTATTAGTTCTATCTTTTTTGGGAATATTGTTTGCTATAATTTTCACTAATTGTTGTTCTTGTACTTTTTCCCAAACTAATCTCTTTCTCATTCACACCCAATTACCCTCTATCCATTCACCCAAGTCCTCTATGTTTTAGTTCATAGTTTCTGAGATCATGTACAATCTTAGGAATGAGTTTGCTAGTGGTATTTCTCTTACCCATTGATCTTCTTAAAATTTGATTTTACTTTCGATTGTATAATATCATAAAACCATTCACCTAGTTGGTCATCCTTACATGCTTTGCACATATCTCTCCACCACCAAGAGTCATTCCTAGCTGTATTTGAGTTATTTAGGTTCTGTCAATTTCTATATTTTGATTCTAGGATATCCTTCTAAAGTCTATTATTCTCCATCCCTAGCCTTCACTTCTATTTTTTCAAAAGGGTCACAATAAACTTCTTTATTTCTCCTACATCTAGTTCACATGCATTTTTGGGCTTACAAATATTCTCTCACTTAATCCAAGCTAATTTCCTACTATCAAACCCTAATTCCACTATACTTCACTACTATTTCCCTAATATAGCCTACCCAACCTAACATATATCATAGTGTCTTTAAGCATTGAATTGGACAATAACACCAATTAGAATAAGAGAAGTTAACCCTAAGAATTATATGTTTCATCCAAGCCCAAACCTTTAGCTGATTCAAACAAAATATTTCCTCATTATCTTCAACCTTTCCTTAGTTAAAGATAAATTTCTCTGACTATAAATTTCCCAAATCATAGCTACCCATGAAACCTTTACATACCGTGTTCTGATTAGTATTTAGTTCCAGAAGCTAAAAGGGTTAAAAATTATCCTTTACATGGCTATGTCTAATTGAAATTACTCTTATACATCTATCACACTAGACTTTTGTGACAGTTATATAATTGATAAATATGTGGTTGGTAGTCTCCTTTATTTCTCCTAAAAAAAATTAGAATTATCCATAGACAAAATCTATTTGTAATGCCCAAAATTTATTGGTAGATTTGTAAATAAATAATAAATATTGTGAATATTATTTTCTCCTATCAGTAACTTTGACAAAACCAACGAGAGAAGTTTTTTTAATCATATTATTATTATTATTATTATAATACAATAGCTATTATTATTATTATTATTATTACAATTATTGTTATTATTATATATTGTTATAATTATTATTATTAATATTATTTTAATTTTATTATTATGTATTATTATTACTATTATTAATATTATTATTAGTAGCATTATTATTAATTATAATAATATTATTTCTAATAATATTAATAATAATAATAATTTTTTTAATTATAGTATTATTATTATGATTATTATTATTATTATTATTACTATTATTATATTAATATTGTTATTATTGACTAATAATTTAGTTGTTAATTTCTTCGTCGCTAATTACCAGAAAATTTCTATGGATAAATTCGATGATAAATTAACTATTAAAATTTTATATCTATAATATTTTAATACAAATACGACTCCGTTAATATTTTCTCGTCAATAATTGTATTTTCTTCCATCTAATTTTTTTATTATTACATGTGTGAATGAAAAGTTACAATTATCTCCCATCCTTTGAATCTAGGATTTGACTACCATGAATTATTCCTCCTTAAAAATTCCTTAAACTTTGTTCTTTCTATTTTTCTCTCTATTATATGTAGATTTATAGATAGATTTATTCCTTTATTTTTATATTTGATTAGTGCTTTTGATTTGATTTTATTTTTTATTTTAAAATATGGGACCTAAACTGTGTAGGACCGACCCAATGGTGAAAGAAATCTAAAGCAAAAATTTTGTTTATAAAAATAATTAACAAATATTATCTTATTGTTGAATAAAGGTTAACCATGTAATCTTGGACATGTCACTCAGCTATGTTTGTTTAAGCAAGGGTGCCTTAATCATTAAATTGTTTTTATGAAATTCAAATTTGCACCGGACACTAAGCGTTTCTTTGTTTTACCTTTTAACTCGTTTCTACGGCACATCTCTTTAATATAGTGTATTAGTTTATAACAATAAAACAAAAAAAGCTTTTTGTTAAAAAAGGTTTTAACTTTACTCGAATATGTATACGAGACATTAACATTTATTAATGGCATGTAAAGAAGTGTTTTTATTTATTATGAGGATTCCCTTAATCTTAAGAAGAAAAGCACAAAAACTTTGAAGATGACTCTGTTCTCTTTGTTTTCTCGGAATTGCTATTTTAGAAACAATTTAAAAAATTTAAAAATAAATTATTCGAACATATTTATTCTTCTATCTTAAAACTCAATTTGTTTTGAAAATTAGAAACAGAGACGAAAATGTATTTTAAAAATATTTAACCTCAGTAAAAAATTATTAATCGTTTTATAAATAAGACAATGCACCAGGTAACTTTAAATTCTTTTAACTTGTTAATCTTGATCGCTAGAAACTTATAACATGTTTCTGACCATCAAAGGACAGGGTTATAAGTAAGAGTTAAATATATTTCTTTTCTGGTTTTAAACTTATGTGATCCCAAACTAGAATATTTAAGTGTTCATAAATCAAAGTTATTGTATTTTTAGGAAGATATTTTTTAGAGTTTTGAGGAGAAAACTTTAAAAACATTAATTAACTAGAAAATAATTTCTTTACATGAAATTAAAAGCTTGGAGTATTGGAAAACCAATTTCCTTTTCGACACTGTTCTTAAATTTTAGTAACAAAATATCTTCCCAAAATTTTTCTTTGAATATATTTCTAAATCTGCATAACTAAAACGATCAATAATTGAGTTACAGGATAGCTAACTTAATTGTTTTAATAAAAAATTCAGATTTCAAGATGAAGTTGTGAATACTAAATCTGAATTGCACCAAACCACAAAAGACTAAAATATAATTCATCATCGGACTCTATCCAATCTATTTAATTACAACCATACAATCTTATATTAGTTTATCTCTTTTTTATGTTCCTTTTAAGTTAATTTATCTATTAAATTTATCTTATATTGCATGTGTTCTTTTTCTATAAGTTTTTCTAAGTTTCGTCAAATTTTTTGAAGTAAATTTTTTTAATATGCATGACTACTATAAACTGTAACATTTCAACTAGGATACACCTCTATAATACAATTATGTGCATATTTAAATTAATTGAAAGAAAAAAATACAAACATCATAAAAGTAACAATAAGGCTAATTGAACTGTATAATGTGCTACAAATATGGGTGCACATAGTCCAGGTCCTAGTTCTTTAAATACACACAATTTAAAGATATGGAGCACAAGATAATTATTATTACAGGAATTTACCCATTCTATCTTGATCAAGATATCTGCTATTTATAATCTTCAAAGTATCCTGAACTACTTGTAATTCTTAGTCTTCTTTAGAAAAAATAAGTGTCCAAAACATTTAATTACCATAATAAATGTCTTTCATAAACTGGTCATTGATAAGATAAAATAGCCACTAATTTTTTTTATCTAGCAATCTAAGATGATTAGAACAAATCTATAAATGTATATAAAAGACTTCTAAAGGTTGGTAGTGAACTTTTTTTATAAGTATTAAGAAAATAAAATAAGAAAAACTAAAATAACATTTTCATAAATTAAAGTTAACCCATATTAAACTCTTCGCATAATGTTTCTCGTAATAAACTTTTTCAATTTTTGTTTCATTTATACATAAATTAGTTTAAAATTACAAAAAATATTTTTTTTATTTTATTCTTTTGTAAGTACTTACTAAAAAAATATCTATTAAGCATATCAAATTTATTGTACCCTTTTTAAATAAGAAAGGATCATTATGCAGTGGATTGACTTGGATATTGTTAAAAAATAATTTTTTTTATATGCCTAATAAACAACAGGTACCAACATGTTATTAGTTTAAGTAGAAATAGATTTGATTTCTTCAAGGTTTTTTAAATTTTATCATAGGTGACCAACCAGTTAAATTTTTCAGTGAAGATTATGTTATTAATATACATAAAACTTGTAGATAGTGAGTACTGTCACGGTAGAAGAAAAAATAGTAAGTAATCCAAGAGACTTCATTTTAAATTAATTTTTTGTCTAGGTCTTAGTTTGGTAACAAATACGTGTCCAACAATACACAGCAACGTGCACTGATATTGTCCACAAGTTTGAAATCAATTAATTTACAGCATTATTTACTGTACTTGGTTCCAAATTATGGACAGCATTAGTGGTTAAATATAATAAGATATAAAAGGAAAGGGATGACATTGAGTCAATTGATACTAAGATACAATAAGATATAAAAGGAAAGGTGGAAAAAGTAGGGGACCACTCTCTGTAATTGTTACAAGTTTTGAGTCATTTTCTTCAAGGATCTCGGGAAGTTGAATTGCCCCACGAACACTTAAGGTTATACCATCTCAAAAGATATAAACCTAACTCACAGCAACAAACGGAATTGCCTGCCACTGTGTCCCCTTATGCACCTGTTTATCAAGTGCCATATGTCATGAATGAGTTAAACACCCACATGGTGCGCATACACATAGACATGCACGTTTTGAATAATCATGAGATGGATCTGCAACAACACATATAGAGTTTAGCTTGCTAGCTACATTATATATAAGCATATATTGGGTACTGACCACAACTGAAAGCAACGTGTCTGTGTTTGAGAGGACTAAAATACACAGATGGGTGACAACATCAACATTGGCAAAGTCTTGGACAGAGAAGGCTTTAAGTACAACTTCACATCTTCAACTGCAACTACAAGTGACACCTCTGCACAAGATGGGGTCATTAAGGAGCAGGATCGGTTGCTTCCAATAGCTAATGTGGGGAGAATCATGAAGCAGACTCTTCCTCCCAATGCCAAGATCTCAAAAGAAGCTAAAGAAACCATGCAGGAATGTGTCTCCGAGTTCATTAGCTTTGTCACTGGGGAAGCTTCTGACAAGTGTCACAAGGAGAAGCGCAAAACCGTGAATGGTGACGATATTTGCTGGGCCTTGGCTACCCTAGGGTTTGATGACTACGCTGAGCCTCTTAAAAGGTACTTGCATAAGTATAGGGAGTTGGAGGGTGAGAGAGCAAACCAAAATAAGGGTAACAGTTATGAAAACAACATTGCAAACATATAATTAAGTGGGGAATAAAGGCCAAGGCTTCCTCCAATTCCCATGATTCATATAGGTCAAAATTACTAGTTGCTGTTGATCTGATCTACTTTTCTCCTCACATTTCAGATTTTTAAGGTGCTTGTATCCTTGTTTGGTATATATGTATGAGGTGAGCGTATAAGCGTAGACGTGTTTTAGACCTTATCTTTTTTCTCTTCAGGGTTGAAAATACTGGGTTTGACACTAGATGATCAACACCTAGTAGCTTGAGAATCGTGTGAGTTATAACTAATCTTTGTATTTGTATGTCCAATAATAAGCTTTAATCATTTCCAGAATTCACTAGCAATAGGCATGCGTCATCTTTACTTGTAAATATGAATGTGAAGATCTTAATTTGAGCATTATTGTCTAACTTTTTTATCCTTAATCATTCACATCATCTTAGTTCTTGCAATTGGGAATTTGAGTATTTGAAAATTGATAAGGCTGCTTCCAAGAGTTTCTGCTGTCAATTAAGTTCAGCGATGAAATGAGTACTTATGTAAAGTGCCCTGCAGTGGTTAAGTTAATCTCTGTAAGAGAATGGAAAAGAAAAGTTCAGACACTCACTTCCTACACTCGGAGTGAATTGGAGAGCTATGGGAACATGAGAGAGCCAAAAGGATATAACTAATCATAGTACAGGCAGCTAGCATATAAATAATCTCTTCCTATGATTTAGATCTCAGTAATTAGTATGTATTTGGCAGCTAATCCGTATTGAAATAAGAATTTCTCCATTAAACTGACTTCTTTTTACCCTAACTAATTAAGAGATATCATGGATGCATTCGACGAAAATATTTCTTGTGCATATGAATATCAGATACAACTGTTATTTTAGGATAGAGGGTTTTGTTTTGGTGCAATTATTTTGCTTTTTGTGCTTTAATTTTTTCCATTTTTGTTTTCGGATCTGTAACCCTCAACATTTAGAACCTAGTTTTCTGATGTTCCAATCATTTTGATTTTCTCCAATTTGTTCCTGTTTTAAATGATTCAGCCTTTTTAGGGTCTTAAGTGTTTCTGACGAGACTTACTTGAACTCATTTAAGGAAATAAATATCTCATAATACTTTTTTTTAATTCACATCACTCTAATCACAAGCTTAAATAAAAAAACTAAAGTTCTTTAATATTTGAAGCAAACAGAGAGGTGAATTAACTGATGGTTTCTATAAATAATTTTGATATATATTATTGATTCAAACATGGGCTAAGAAGAAATTCAACCTGGACACCAAATAACGGTAATGAATTAGAGTAGAAGATTCATTAGACAGCGTTTGATGCTGAAGGAGAGAAAGTGAAGTGAAGAAAAAGGCGACTTTGGCATTCTTTCAATTTAAAAACAATTGAAAGGTTGTTTTAAGAAATATAAACTCTTAATAGTGCAATAAAAATATGCTAATGCTAAAAAAAATGTCTGCAAGAAAGAAATAAAATATACATACATATATATAAACAAAATATTTGGAATGACGAAACTTTCTATAAAAAGCAAAATTATATACAATGGTCTACTTCAGCTACACCAAATTCATATCATAAAGGGTAACTGCCTACTCAACGTACATTAATAGCACCTCCATTAATGTTTGAAGCCAAGCTAAACGAGCTGTTACATAAACACACGCTACCACCACTAGCAGTAGGATAGTATTTTTTTTAAGGGCAAAAAGGATGAAATTAATTAAAGAAAACATTTTAAAGATGTTTCAACCCTATTTCAGGCCTAAACTCATTTGAATCAGTAGTCAATAGTTCTTCATCAGATTAGGTGCCATTTGCCCTATTACAAGTGCCTCAAACATAGCAAGTGGTTATATGCAGCTGTTAGAGTACATTAACATGTCATATTTATCACCTTCTGCCCCTTCGTTGAGGTACTGTAAGTTGTAGCTATATACCCCTTCAGACATAGACTATAATGTCACCCGCTCTAATGAATTTCATATGCTTCAGCTGAAATCAGCCATCAATGATGCCCCCTGACCTTGTTGGGAATCAAAATATTCCGGACTAGTATATTATCCATGTTATCTATCTCGCATATTCTACTCCACTATAATTATTGCTATACTCTATCCTAAACCCCTGAGCAGTCATTTGTTAAAAATTAAGATAAATAATATACCTAATGCAATCGGACCAACACCATCCACGCCATTAATTGTACACTTCCTATGAATAAACTTTCCTAAATAAACCCAGCACCATGCTCCAAAATCTAAGACAATGCAAACACAGTTCAACTACCACCTCTTACCCCAACCTCCTATAACCATACTTTATTCTAATTGTGGGAGAATAGAAGTCTCGTCCTCGAGAAAATTTACTTTTGATGTTTAATTTTATTTTATAAAAAAAGCATAGTGTTTTCTTAAAAAAAAAGCACACACACAAAAATATATTTCTTTCTTTATTCTAATACTCTAGTTGTGAATGAATGATTTAGTAAAAAAATGTTAATAAAAGTTCCTAGACCGTTTAAACAATATTAAACTATACATTGTTAATATGGAATAGATGGTCTCAATATATATAAGTAGGTTTAATGTATGTTAATTATAATGATATTTTCTTTATAAAGAGGACCTTATATCTCCTTTAAAAACTAATTAAAAGTTATAATTTAGAATTGTATTTTGAATAAGAATTTGTTGAGAGATAAATTATTAAGTTGTAACCTCTATGTTACAGTAAATATTTTTATAAATGTAGGTTAACACTTATGATTTTCTTCAGTATTATTTTTGTTTATGTGATAGACTCTCCGCACAACAGATTAAAAGCTATTTCCTAACAAATTCAAATTCACGCGGTAACAGAATACTCAAATGGTCCTCTTGGTGAAGTATAATTTTGAAACATATGTTGACAAGATACTTTGTGATAGGAAATCTTTTTTAAGTTAATTTGAAGTAAACAAGAAAAGAAAAAAAGAAAAGTTTTGACTTTATTCAGTGAGTAGGTCTTTGTTATTTTTTCCCCTTCAATCATATCTTATTTATCGTAAATTTAATTCAAATAAATAAAAATTCGTACTTGACGCATTCATGATACACAATTAATTAAATGTGAGGATGGATTGAGATAGAAAAAAAATGAGATAAGGAGAAAATAAAGTAAAAAAATAATAAAAATAATGTGATGATAAGGATAGAAATGCAACGAAAATGGAAATGGAAATGAAATAAAAGATTAAATGAATAGATATTATGACTTTTCATAAATTATTCAGTGAGCAAGGTGAGTTAAATATGAAGTAGGTGATAATTTTGTGCAATTAAGGACCAACTTAGGTTCTATCTCCTCTATTTCTTATTATTTATTTCTTAAAAAAGAAGTTATAACAAGTATGGAAGCTAGCCAGTGCTTTATGGAAGCTAGTCAAAGGTTTTCTCGATGGACGAGATTCGCATTGACCTCCCCATATAAAAGAAAGCGTCACTATTTTTGATATATTATTTTAAAATTATGAATGGATCATGTTATAAAATGACTTTAATTATAATGTAGGGATAGTTTAAAAGGTCTTTTACACTTTGAATATTGATCACAGTGTCATGTATGCACATATATTAAAACTTATAATAATTACTTTCAAATTTTATTTATTAAGACAACTTATTTGAGTTTAGGTTATAATAATGTAAAATGTTTATACTGACCATGCATATAAAAATTATAAGTAAGAAAAGTTATACATAAGAATAATAGACTAAATAATAGGAATTTATTTAACCTGGCTTTAATTCGTAGTCTGTAATTTTTAATAAGGTAATGCGATTAATGAGAAAATAGCAAAGCTAATTTATACGATCAGTTTAACCATTAAGCTCAAATGGTATTTATATTTAGAGAGTACTTCAGTGAAGCCTTAAATTATCTGCTTATTTTTCATTATTCCTAGCTGATTATAATATATACAAACACTTTACTTAGATATGTAATTAAATTAAAATGGAAAAGAAGAATAAAGACAAGGGATTGTGCCCCCTCGGCTGAAATTCAAAAACCCTAGCAAAATCCAGGGACCACATTTTTTGACTCTACTTCCCATACTACACATGTTCTGTCGTATTGGATTTTCACTCCACCGATTACTGGGTCTCGATGAACTTCACATTTAATTTATTTGGTAGAATTTATAAACCGAGAAACCCAACAAGAATTTGTGTCTTATTTTGCTTCTTAGTTGGTATGTGTTGAAAATGAACGAGAGTGAATATAACACAAGTTAAAGCAATAAGAATAAAGCATATTATATAACTCATATCTTAATTTAATTAATCACGTTGTGGGGAAGAAGTTCTCAGAAAAGTTGAAGTATATAAAACAAGTTTAAGTTAAAAACTTCCTTTATAATAAAACATTAATTCAATTGTTGTTGCTATTCATTCATGTAAGACCGCATGGAAATATCAGTAATTAAAAAAAAAAAAAAAAAAAAACTGCATGATGATGAGATTTGGACATATAATTCTCTCACAGTATTAAATAAATAAACATATGTATCAGGTCATTCAAGCTAGAGAAGTAGGAAGATTAGAATTATTATTGAGGAAATTAATTAGTGATCAGAATATTGTTCAAAAGTATGATGATGATCCAGGACCCATCATGAATAAAAACTAAATAAAATTATATTATAATTATAAAGCAATTATTCTATATTTTATAATATTTTTCATAAATATAACAAAATTTGTCTCTTTTCATAAATATATTGGTTATTTTTTATGTATTCCATTCGTAAATTCAAGTTAAATAATTTTTTACTATAACATATCAGCATAGATATATGATAATAAAATTAAGGTATTTAACAAAGACATAACGTCAAAACTTAAATCATAAAAATTATATTTATAAATTATATAACATATCGTGGTAACGTTTAGGCTAATTGGAATTTGTTCTTTCCTCTTTAGTTTAAAAAGTTGGTAAGGATAAACTCTCACTTATAATTTAACGTGATTAACTTAATTTATTTATTTTTTTCATATATAATGTATGTTTAGTAAGACCAGAAGGCTAGTTACTAATTTATTTGACTAGTTTATAAGTTAGTTTAGTTAGCACTAATGTATTTGATAATTACATCAAAATAACCTTTTAGGAGGTTCTAGTTTATAACCTACAAGCTACTTGAACTAGCTTAGTTTCTATCTCGTTAAAATTTATTCCATTATTATCGTATAATTTATTATTCTTAATCTTTTTACATATATTATTACTAATGTTATTTATTTATTTATTTATTTATTTTAATTTTATAGAGACAATTAATTATTAAAATAATATTTGTTGAATTAATTTTTATTTTTTTATGTGATTCAAATTAAAAAAGATTTCAAATTATAAATTGAAATAACTAATACTTTATTATATGATATATGTGAAAATTACACAAGTGGAAAATGTAAAAAACAAATTTAAAGTAAAGGTTTAAATTGAAAAAAAAAATTATCTTTTGATTATTTCTTATATTTAATGAGAAAAATATTTTTTATATTTTAAATTATTATTGTATGGGTTAGAGCTATTTTAAGAAAAACTGTTATCTTTCTTTAAACTAAAAACTCTTAATTCTTTTTTCACTCTTTCTTAGAAAAATATTCAATTTTCATCCTGCATCACATTCAATATCAAAAGTCCCCGTCTTGTTGTAGTGTGTAATAAGTTTAACATATCCCAATTTTAGTTTCCATAAATTCAAAATTCTCCTATTTTTTTAAATAGTTTAGACTTTTTTAAAAAATTTGCGTGTGGTCTTAGAAGTATCAAAAATATCTTTATTCGTCTAAATCGGTTTAAAATTTTCTAAAAAATCTGCGTGTGTTTTTGTGTAGGTGGTTTTATTCGTAATACTTTTTTATAAATAATTTAAAATGAGTATGTCAAGTAAACACCTGCACCACTTCAATATCCATTAATAATGTTCCTTTTCTGTTTGTTTGTTTTTTAATAGGGTTTGAAACTTCCTGAAGAGGTAGTTTTGTCAACAACTAAGCAACTTTATTCACAGATTCTGCTTGTTGCCGTTGCCTTCCTTGCACTGCATTGGCATAGGGATGATAACATTGTAACTTGGGACAAATTATCCGCGTCAAATTTGTTGGACGTGAAATAAATCTTATGTATTCCACTTCAAATCTCTTTCCTTTCATTCATTCGTTCAACTTTAGTCACTGGCCATGGAAACTTCGTGACTTAATAGTTCTCTTTTCCTTTATCATAATAATTTCAATTTTGTCTCACTCTTAAATATTCAAAATTTGTTTTAAAAAGCAAAAAGTTAATGTAATATGTTATGTTAAATTCAAGAATACATATTATTTGTGGTTCATGTCATATTAGTTTGTGTTAATAAGTCAACTTTAATTGATATCATGTTATATTTATTATATCGTGTATCATTGGTATAATATTATTTTTATAAAATAGGTGGAAATACTAGAAGGTTATTATTTTGAAAGCCACTTATTAATAAGATTAAGTCTAGACTGTTTACATCAAAAAGATAACTTTTATGGTTGAAAGTTCACTTATTGCATAGCTCAAGACATGATCCTCAAATAAGTTTAGATAATAGAGGGTGAATTATTCTGTATCGGATTAATTTCTATATCTTTTGTTTAGAAAGTATTACCTAATTTATATATATTTCTTGATTGAGTTGAGTGATACAAGAAAGAGTGTTCATCTAACTGGTAAATAAGGGTTTAAGTAAATTAGAACACAGGGAATTAGAGAGAGCGGAGAGGAGCTGGCATATAAGTTGTATTTTGCAGGTTTGTCTAGAACAACACGAATGCAGAAAGAAGAAATAGGTGAAAGAAGCAGCGAGAGCCAGAACAAAAATATAGATATATGATAATAAATTTTTTATATATTAAAATTTTAAATTCAAGTTGAATAAATTTTTACTTCGCTACAACATATCAACGTAGATATGTGATAATAAAATTAAGGTATTTAACAAGACATAATTCATACCTACGTGAACACTTAAATTATAAAAATTATAATTATAAATTATATTAACAAGGAATCCAAAATATATGTAATGCTGTAATTGATAACTCTCGTACCTGATATTATATTAAAGGAGACCTCTTATATTAAAGGAGATGTAAAAAACTGTAAGAGAGGATTTGTATGTGTATGCATATGTTATATAACATTCCTACTTAAACTTATGGTTAGATTAACAATAACCATAAATTTATCTCTAAACTTAGTGAAAGAAAAGTTAATTTTGTTAGCAAATCACTAAGTTGGAAATTGATTGATATATGAATTAGCTGCATAAAGCTTGTGTTGCACACGGTCATGGAGGAAGAATAAGGCTAAGATTGTTAAAATAAACTTTGGGTATGCTAGAAGAGATATTGAGGTCAGTGAGAAGATAATTAATTCAATTGATTTCAATGCTACTAAGAGAAAGAGAAATCATTTATAAACTTTTTCAAATTTTAAGAAGGAGCGTAATGAAGCAATGCTAAATTATGCAATGGGTGCCAGAGATTGGGGATAAGAGTGGAAGGAAAGCAATACACCAGTGCATCTCACATTTAGATGCTAACATGTTTCTTAGGAAGTGCAGTACATTTTCGCATTTTCGAATGATAGTTATAACAGCCGTAAAAGGTGGGACAGAAATATGATCTGCAAGATGCGTATGCGCAGAAGAGTATAATGCAATGAAAGAATTATTTATAGTGAGCGCATTTGGAATCGTAAGTATTTAGGATCTAGCTCATTTGTTTTATAATCTGAATTTGGTTTTTTTTACTCTCTTACATATGTAAACCTTTTGAATAATTCTTCTTTATGTAATAGGATTAAAGTATTTCTGAAAGGGTTAGAGTATTTCTGAAGTGATTTCATTTATATTATTCTTTGCTGTTAAAACAAAAAATTAATTAAAAAAATTTAATAATTTTCTCAAATTTATTTATATGATCCATAAACATCTAGAAAAAGAGAGAAATCAGAAGATATTACAACATTGAAACCAAAATCTTCTTCCTGACTCCTTTCTGACTGATCATTGTTTAGTCTCTGCTTGTCATTGTCAAAGTTCATAAGTCATGCCCACTTTAACCATACGCTTATGAGGAATATCAAATACTTCATCAGTTTGCCTCAAGTTCTTTTTCAAGAAATTGTAACCATAGTTTATCAGAATCCTTTTCCTTATGCTAGCTCCTTTGCTGGCAACCACCTCACTCTCACCAATCAAGTGAACAACCCCTTCTCGCACTGCTTTTTCAATAGCTTCTACCTCTTTTTCAACACCTTGCATCCCCTCAACCTCATCAACCCCACCATTATTCACTTTTTCTTCAGTTTTATCGTTAAGTGCAACTCTTTGGGATGCCAAAAATCTACCTCCTATAAATTCTTTTAGCCTCTTAACCAACAAATGCTCAAAAGGCTCTTCCTCGTTCTGCACATCAGTGTATCCGTATCTGGCGATACATCGAAACACACAGAGTTCTTCATGTTCCACTTGGCGAAATAGAAACCGCTCTTCCGCAGGAACTTTGCTAATAGGCAAGGATTTGATGGACAGAAAGACAACCACAGAATTTATTGCAGGAATGTTTGTCACATAATGCTCAAAAATGGGTGGAATGCCTTGAACAAGTTCAGAATAGAATATGGCAAGTCCATCCATTCGAGCTAAGTTTTTTCCAGCAGTAATCCCCTTAAGCTTCTCTGGAGAAATCTTATGCTCCAGTTCGTAGTAGTACTTCCTTCTATACACATCATGCCAAATACACATGATGATCATTAGCACCGCAGCAAAGGCAAGAGGAAGATATCCTCCTTCTGTGAATTTGTATAACACCGAGCTTAAATAGATAAGCTCAACAGAACCAATAATAAGCACATAGCTAATAACCAAAAGTATGTGAGTCTTCCATATCATGATCATGATTAACACTACCAAAGCAGATGTAAGTGTCATTACGAACACCACTGCTATCCCTGCAAACACAAATTTATTTGAGTTTCTCTATGCCTAATTGAGATGGTTCCTATGACTAAAATTTAAGATTTTAAGAGATTGACTTACCATAAGCATTGCCAATTTTTGTGGTGGTTTTAAATCCAGCTGTGACTGCAACACACGCAATCATAAGAATGAAATTGATTTCAGGTATGTAAACTTGTCCTTCGTACTTGGCTGATGTATGAACTATTTTCACGCGAGGAAAACATCCAAGTGAGAGGGATTGTTGGATGATGGAGTAAGTTCCGGAGATCATGGCTTGAGAAGCTATAATTGATGCCATAACAGCAATAATAAACATTGGCCAATATAAAGGATCTGCAAGATATGAAGACACTATTAGTTAGTTGTTATGATACAAAAATTTGCTTTTTGTTGTTATCATTATGGAAAAAACAGGATTGACTATGTTTGTGGCTTTTAAAGGTAAAACCGAAGTACGTGGTATGGACTTGTAGAAAGTGTCTGAAACGAGATCGTTGTTTTTGCGAAGAAATGAGGCTTGTCCAGTGTAGGCAAGTATGAGAGCAGGGTATGTCACAGAGCACATGCTTATTTGTATGGACCGAACTGTGAAATGACCAACATCAGCAAATAGTGCTTCAGTTCCTGCCAAGAAAAAAAAATCCTATCAACTCTAGTGTTATAAGACATTAATAAGGACTAGGAGTTACACATATGCGAGAAACAAATATACCTGTTATGGCCAACACAACACCACCCAGAGAAATCCAAGCATCTTTCTTGTTTCTTCTAAAATAATCTACTATGTATTTTGGATTTATTGCTTTGGCTACTGTTGGATCGTACTTGATGAAATTGAATAGACCAATGCCTCCAATGAAGGCGAACCACACACAAATAATAGGAGCGAAACTGTAACCTACTTTATCAGTTCCCAATCTTTGAACCACGAAAAGGCATATCAGAACTGCTATGGATATTCCAACCACGGAACCTATGCACAAAGAACGAATTTGCATGAATCATTATTATCCAATAACTTTTTGATGCCTTAAAAGCTAGAACCCAAGATCATAGGTAAGTATATGTTTCATGATCATGAATTCCTGATATTAATTTTCAGTTTATATTATTCTTCGGAGCCAATCCAATTACTGGCAATGTTTGCCAATCATGCAAGTGCTTAGGTTCTAATCACGAGTCTCTAACCAAACTATCACCTCAAATTCAATACCTTAAACACAGTAACTTTATGGATATATTTTTTTATATATTATTTAACTTTTATTTATTTTTTCATAATCTAACTTGTACTCAAATTTGAATTCCAATTCCTGATACAAAAGGTAAAAACAATTAAATATATCTTTGCTCAAAGCCCTACATTTTTTTAGTGTCTTTCAATACTTCTATTCTGCCAGCTAGAAAAAAAACAGAGATGTTCAATGAATATTTTTAAAAATGCTTATGTTTTTAATAGATCTGGGTGTAAAAAGTACAAAAATTTAAGACCATCACTGTAGAAGATTTTACAGTGTCAACAGATCCAAAATCATCCTTAAACTCGCTTTTAAGATAGTTCTGAAAGTAAATTAGTTTACTACTTATGACAGTTTTTTATTCAATAACAGTATAATTCTATACATATATTATTTATTCATAATACAATAATTAAGTAAAAGATAAGAAATTATCTTTTATGTTGAAATAAGGAAAATAAAAGAAAAAATAAATATGAACCTACCCTCGGTTATTGAAGAATTAGCCTCCTTGATCCCTCCAACAGCAGATAAAACTGTAAACCAAATAAATCAATGAATTAATTGAATAAATTAATAAAAAGGAAACAAGTTGTACGACACAGACACAAACATAAATAGAATTAATAACCTGATATGCAAGGAGTGAGAACACCATCTCCAATTACCATAGAAGTGCCAAGCATTGTAACCAGCAAGAGGAAGAGCTTGGCGAAAGAACTGTTCTCGAGCTTAGACTTAAGCCTTGAAGCCATCTTCATACGGTTATTGTTTGGCAACTCCAACTTATAATTAGATACTTCTGTGTCTTCTACTTGTTGATTTGGAGTTAGTCCCACTTTCGCATAACGACATATCAGAGAGTACAAAGCGAAAGTCCCACCTAAAACACACATTATAGTTCATTATAAAGCTACATGCAAATATTTATTTAACTCATGTTTTGAAATGATGGTGGTGATACGTACCATCGCCATTATCATTGGCCCTTAAGACGATGAATACGTACTTAACAAGAGGAATGAGAGTGATGGTATAGAAGATCAGAGAAAGAACACCCAAAATGTCATCGTTGTTTTTTATGCCATCCACGAAGGTACTTGCATACACATACAACGGTGAAGTACCTATGTCACCGTATACAATTCCGATGCTTTGAAACGCTAGGTGCAGAATCACTGACATCGATGGCCCCTATTATATATGTTACCAACAACCATGATAAGAAATGAAGCACGTAAATAAATGTTATGAAAGCTGGAAATGAAAGGAAAAAAATGGTATATGTATGTGTACTCTAAAGGGTTTAGGGAAGCTGCGTGATTCCATGTCTAGAGAATCATTTCTTGTCAAGTTTTGGCATGAAAGGTTCTTCCCCGTGAGAGGAGAAGGATGATCATGGTGCTGCTTTGTATTTCCAACGTTTCCATTGCTCTGCATGCCCTCTTCCTCTACTTCAGAAGACATGTTCATGCTTTCGCTTGCTAAATGAACGTTCTGTAGCATATACCTTGCTGAATGCACACACCTTCAATCTCTAATAATCGGTGAATATCTTCTCTCAAATTTCATGCCTCCAAGGATATTACGTACAAGGAGTGTTTAAATAAAGAAATGATGTTAGGACAACCGCGTCAGTCAAGATTTCACAAATGTATTAGAAAGGACAAGAGAGGAGGATGAAGGTAAAATAATAAATATAAGATGAATATAAAAGCTTATTGAATGCGAGAATATTGTGGTGCTTAAATGATATGTTTATATTCGTATTAAATATAAATTAGTTTTAGTTATAAATGTTACCAATATTTGTTTTTTTATAACCGTTTAAATGTTAGATGAGTACGTCAAGTAAACAACCTGCACCACTTCAATATCCATTAATAATGTTCCTTTCTGTTTGTTTGTTTTTTAATAATGACAATAAATAGGGTTTGAAACTTACTGAAGAGGTAGTTTTGTCAACAACTAAACAACTTTATTCACAGATTCTACGTGTTGCGGTTGCCTTCCTTGCACTGCATTGGCATAGGGATGATAACATTGTAACTTGGGACAAATTATCCGCGTCAAATTTTGTTGGACGTGAAATAAATCTTATGTATTCCACTTCAAATCTCTTTCCTTTTATTCATTCATTCAACTCTAATAACCGGCCATGGAAACTTCGTGACTTAATAGTTTTCTTTTCGTTTATGATAATAATCTCAATTTTGTCTCACTCTTAAATATTCAAAATTTGTTTTAAAAAACAAAAAGTTAATGTAATATGTTATGTTAAATTCAAGAATACATATTATTTGTGGTTGATGTCATATTAGTTTGTTAATAAGTCAACTTTAATTGATATCATGTTATATTTATTATATATGTATCATTGTTATAATATTTTTATAAATAGGTGAAAATTCTAATAAATTATCATTCTAGAAGCCACTTATTGTTAAGATTTAAGTCTAGATTATCCACATAGAAAAGAAAGTTAATTTCTATAGCTGGAAGAAAGTTAGTCTTTCAAGAAATAAATGATTTAGGGAGTTATGATGCCTTAAAATAACTACCAACTAGATTTAAGCTAGAAAAAAGAAGAGTCTTAGTCCTTAGTAATTTATGTCCATTGTGCAACAAGAGTGAGGAAATTGTCCAACATATTCTCATTAATTGTAAAGTTGTATAAAAAGTGTGTGGCATAACTATAATACGTGGTTAAGAATGTCATCTGGAAGGTAACAAACAATTGTAAACCATTCTTAAAGTTACTATCTGTCAGGTTTTAATAAGAAGATAAATATAGTATGGAGGGAAATGTGAGTGGCTATATTGTGGAAAATTTAAAAGCATAGGAATAAAATAGTGTTTAATAATGAGATAATGGACGATAAAGAGATTTTTAAGCTTGCATAGCTCAAGGGATGGTCCTAGACTAAGTTTAGATGGTAAAGAATGAACTATTACGTATCAGATTGGTTTGGAAAGTATTACCTAATTTATATATTTGCTTATTGAGTTGCCTCATGCAGGAAAGAGTGATAATTATTAAACTGGGGTTTAAGTAAATTAGAACACAAGGAATTAGAGGGAGGGGTGGAAGAGAGCTGGCATATATGTGGTTGTATTTGCAGGTTTGTCTGTCTAGAACAACAGGAATGCAGGGGAAAACAATAAGTTGGAAATCACTAAGTTGGAAATTGATTGATATATGAATTAGCTGCATAAGCTTGTGTTGCACACGCGCCATGAAGGAAGAATAACAATAAGATTGTTAAAAAAAACTTTGGGTATGCTAGAAGAGATATTCAGGTCAATGAGAAGATAATTAATTCAATTGATTTTATCAAGAACAACAGCAATGCTACTAAGAGAAATCATTTTATAGACTTTCTCAAATTTTAATTTAATTAAGAAGATTTAATAACTTTCTCAAATTTATTTGTATGATCCATAAACATTTAGAGAAAGAGAGAAATCAGAAGAAGACAGCCATTACAACATTGAAACCAAAATCTTCTTCCTCGTTCCTTTCTGACTGATCATTGTTCAGTCTATGCTTGTCACTGTCAAAGTTCATAAGTCATGCCCACTTTGACCATACGCTTATGAGGAATATCAAATACTTTATCAGTTTGCCTCAAGTTCTTCAAGAAATTGTAACCATAGTTTATCAGAATCCTTTTCCTTATGCTAGCTCCTTTGCTAGCAACCACCTCACTCTCACCAATCAAGTGAACAATCCCTTCTCGTACTGCTTTTTCAATAGCTTCTACTCCGTTTTCAACGCCTTGCATCCCCTCAAACTCACCAACCCCACCACCATTCACTTCTTTTTCTCCAGTTTTATCGTTAAGTACAGCTCTATGGGATGCCAAAAATCTACCACCTATAAATTCTTTCAGCCTCTTAACCAACAAATGCTCAAAAGGCTCTTCCTCGTTCCGCACATCAGTGTATCCGTATCTGGCGATACATCGAAACACACTGAGTTCTTTATGTTCCACTTGTTGAAATAGAAACCGCTCTTCCGCAGGAACTTTGCTAATAGGCAAGTATTTGATGGACAGAAAGACAACCACAGAGTTTATTGCAGGAATGTTTGTCACATAATGCTCGAAAATGGGTGGAATGCCTTGAACAAGTTCAGAATAGAATATGGAAAGTCCATCCATTCGAGCTAAGTTTTTTCCAGTAGTAATCCCCTTAAGCTTCTCTGGAGAAATCTTATTCTCCAGTTCGTAGTAGTACTTCCTTCTATACACATAATGCCAAATGTACATGATGGTCATTAGCACCGCAGCAAATGCAAGAGGAAGATACCCTCCTTCTGTGAATATGTACAGCACCGAGCTTAAATACATAAGCTCAACAGAACCAATAAGAAGCACATAGCCGATAACCAGAAGTATGTGAGTCTTCCATATCATGACCATGATTAACACTACCAAAGCAGATGTAAGTGTCATCACGAACACCACTGCTATCCCTGCAAGCACAAACTTATTTAAGTTTCTCTATGCCTAATTGAGATGGTTCCTAAGACTAAAATTTAAGGTTTTGAAAGATTGACTTACCATAAGCGTTGCTAAGTTTTGTGTTGGTTCCAAATCCAGCTGTGACTGCAACACATGCAATCATAAGAATGAAATTGATTTCGGGTATGTAAACTTGTCCTTCGTACTTGGCTGATGTATGAACTATTTTCACACGAGGAAAACATCCAAGTGAGAGGGAATGTTGGATGATGGAGAAAGTCCCGGAGATCATGGCTTGAGAAGCTATAATGGATGCCATAACAGCAATAACAAAGATTGGCCAATATAAAGGATCTGCAAGATACGAAGGCACTATTGGTTAGTTGTTATGATACAAATTTGCTTTGTGTTGTCATTTTGGAACAAACAGGATTGACTATTTTTGTGGTTTTTAAAGGTAAAACCGAAGTACGTGGTATGGACTTGTAGAAAGCGTCTGAAACAAGATCGTTGTTTTTGCGAAGAAATGCGGTTTGTCCAGTGTAGCAAAGTATGACAGCAGGGTATGTCACACAGCACATGCTTAATTGTATGGACCGAACTGTGAAATGCCCAAGATCAGCAAATAGTGCTTCAGTTCCTGCCGAAAGAAAATCTATAAACTCTAGTGTTATGGCAAATAAACGATTAAGGGCTGGGAGTTCCGCATCTACGAGAAACAAATGTACCTGTTATGCACATCACAACACCACCAAGAGAAATCCATGCATCTTTCTTGTTTCTTCTAAAATAATCTACTATGTATTTTGGATTTAATGCTTTGACTACTGTTGGATCGTACTTGATGAAATTGAATAGACCAATGCCTGCATTTAAGGCGAACCACACACAGATAATAGGAGCGAAACTGTAACCTACTTTATCAGTTCCCAATCTTTGAACCATGAAAAGGCATATCAGAACTGCTATGGATATTCCAACCACCGCACCTATGCACAAACAAGGAATTTGAATGAATCATTTTATCCAACAACTTTGCGATGCCTTAAAAGTTGAAACCCAACATCATAGGTAATATGTATTTGTTTCATGATCCTGAATTGCTGATATTAATTTTCAGTTAATAGTATTCTTCGGAGCCAAACTAAATACTGGCAATGTTTGTCTATCATGCAAGTGCTTAGGTTCTAATCTCTTGGGTCTTCCAATTCATAATACAAAAGCTGAAAACAATTGATATTTTTTTTCATACGCCCTCATCTACTTTAATATTATAATTTAAAATTATATTATATTAAACATTTTTCATAATTAAACCAATCCAATTATACTATAAGAAATTAAGAAACAAATAAAAGATTAACATATTCAAAACAAATAATTTAAAAAAATAAAAGAATAAACTTCACCATCTTAAAGCACTACTATAATTACAGAAAAAAATAAACATAGTTAAAAAAAACACTACTAAAAGACGGAAGAAAAATCAAATTAACTACTTTTCAAAAAATTATACAAAATAAAAAAATTTCCTACACTAAAGTCGTATTATCCATCACGTTAAATGTTGAAAAAAAATTAACCACCTAAAGAAAAACCAGATAAATAAAATAAATAAATATACTAAAATTTTGTTACCTAGTACGACTTTAAAATAAAAACAATATACTGAAATTGTATTATCCAGCACGATTTTAATATAAAAAAAAGGAAAAAGTCAATTTTTTTTAAAGACTTTTATAAAACTGAGAGAAAAAAATGATGTGAGTAAAATTTAAGCATGCAGACGACTTCTCAATTCAAAGTTATACTAGCTAACCCGACTTATCCACTTTAGTAATTTTTAAATAAATTACAAAATTTTATATATAGCATATAAATCTATACCAATTTGGTAAAAAAAAAAAAAAAACTTTAAGAGATCTGCGTGTAAAAAATGTAAAAATTTAAGACCAATACTTTAGAATATCAACAAATCAAAAATTATCCTTAATTTTACTTTAGGATAGTTCTGAAAGTCAATTAGTTTACTACTTACGACAATTTTTTAATTCAATGACAGTATAATTTTATATATATATATATATATATATATATATTATTTATTTAAACAAAAATAATTAATTAAGAGATAAGAAATTATCTTTTATGTTGAAAAAAAGGAAAATAAAAGAAAAAATAAATAAAGAATATGAACCAACCATCGGTTATTGAAGAATTAGCCTCCTTGATCCCTTGGACACAGACAAAACTGTAAACCAATCAATCAATTAATTGAATAAATTAATAAGAAAAAAACAAATTGTACGATACAAAATACAAACATAAATAAAGTTAATTACCTGATATGCAAGGAGTGAAAACACCATCCCCAATTACCATTGAAGTACCAAGCATTGTAACCAGCAAGAGGAAGAGCTTGGCAAAGGCATTGTTCTCAAGCTTAGACTTTAGGCTTGAAGCCATATTCGTAGGGTTATTGTTTGGCAACTCCAACTTGTAATTAGATACTTCTGTATCTTCTACTTGTTGGTGGTGATACGTACCATCGCCATTATCATTGGCCCTTAAGACGATGAATACGTACTTAACAAGAGGAATGAAAGTGATGGTATAGAAGACCAAAGAAAGAACACCCAAAAGATCATCGTTGTTTTTTATGCCGTCCGCGAAGGTACTTGGATACATATACAACGGTGAAGTACCTAAGTCACCGTATACAATTCCAAGGCTTTGAAACGCTAGATGTAGAATCACTGACATGGATGGCTCCTATTATATAAATGTTATCAACAATTATAATAAGAGATCAAGAGCGTAAATAAATGTTATGAAAGATAGAAATGAAAGGAAACAATGGTATATGTATGTGTACTCTAGAGGACTTAGGTAATCTGCATGATTCCATATCGAGAGAATCATGTCTTTGCAAGTTTTTCCACGAAAGCTTCTTCGCCGTCAGAGCAGAACATGATCATGGTGCTACTTCAGGAGACATGTTCATGCTTTCGCTTGCTAAATGAACGTTCTTTAGCATTTATGTTTAGGGTGGTGTTATAGCACCACTAATCATTTTCTACATTCATCTAACGCTTATATATAATATTTTATTAATGAAAATAGATGTTAAATGAAAGTGAACGTGAAGAGTACTGTCAAATTATTTTTTTTCCATATACTTGACGCGCTTGCTAAATGTGGTTTTTTTCCGGTTGGTACAATTTCTTTCAAAATTTATAGAATGGACATTTTTTTTTAATTCTTATTATGATAAATAGTATTAAATTCACACGATTTTATTATAAAAGGATCATTTTAATTCAATTTTATTATATTAAAATCGTACTTATGTGATATAATTTTAATTAATTTTTTAAAATTGTGTTATAATTATATTATTTTATTAATTTTTCATAATAAAATCGTATCAAATTATAGAAATAACTTTTCTTTATTATTTTGAAAATTTCTAAAATAAATTGCATCAAAATGAGAAAAACGCCAGTATATACACATACTTACAACGATTGACTTTTAGACAACCGTGTCAGTAAATGAATTTGTCCATCCAATTTTAGGTAAAAAAGAATTGTATTGGAAAAGAAAAGAGAGGATGAAAATAAAATAGTAAATATAAGATAAATATAAAAATTTATTGGGTGTCGAAAATAATTAATAAATATATTTATATTTATATTAAATATTAATTAAATATAAACGTTACCTGTTAAAGGCTTCTTAATAATTTTTTTATAAATAGTTTAAATAATCTTAGATGTCTATATAAATAACCACCTGGACAGCTTCAATATTAATTAATAATGTCCCATTTCTGTTTGTTTTTTAATTATGACAATAAATCTCTCCCCTTCATTGATCTCAAAATGAATCTTGTAATTAATATTCAACGCTCGTTGATGACTTAATAATTTTCTTTTCTTTATGATATTATTTTCGATTTTGTCGGTAATTTTTTTTAAGAATAATGTAATATGTTATGTTGAATTCAAGAATACATGTTATTTGTGATTCATGACATATTATATTGTATTAAGTCAACTTTAATTGATAACATCTTATATTATATCATATATAGTTATAATAATGTTATTATCATCAAATTCAAATAAAAAAATTAATTAATTAACTTGTTATTTAGAAAAATAAACTAAATTAAAAAAATTCAAAAGAAATAAAATTAAAAATTATAATAACATCCATTTTGATTTGTTGAAAGTTTGTGACGTGATAAATTATGCGGAAAAACGTATTGATATTTATGTCTTACATAATATTGATAACATAATTTAATGAAATTTGGGCTTCAAAATAAAGTTAAAAAAATAGTTAAGGGTTAAAAGTTAGGAAGGTAGATGTTTTATTTTTTAATTTTTAACCTCATCGTTTACTCATCCATCTCATGGGTGAATAAGCGAAAAAAAAATTAATCGCAACCAGTATTAATATGTACAAATATATTATATTTTAAGATGTATTTTTTTATATAAATTTGTATAATAACTTTAAAATACATCAAAGTAATGAACTCAAAAATATTACATTTTATTATATATCATATCCTTTTTATGGGTATAATTTAAAAAAAAAATAACTTAATTTCTGATTTGAGATGTTAAAATTTCAACTACGGTGTCATCTTATTAAAAGATGAGTAATTTTGATATACTTTGAGATGACTTCAAAATACATTAAAGTAACTTGTTGTCATTATTGTCATTGATTATTATTATTGTTATTATTATTATCATTGATTATTATTATTATTGTCATTGTTGTCTTAACAGGATTATGTTGTTTGGTTTTATTTTTCTTATTGTATGTAATATTTTGAAAATTTTAATCTAAAAATTTTATAGATTGTAAAATTTAAAAAGTAGTTATAAATTTTAAATCTGGTTCTTTTAAAAAAAATAAAATAGTTAGAATCAAGAATTTAATAGTAAAATGGTAAAATCTTATGATTTTATATATTATATGCGATTCAAAAAGTTTTAATCTCCTTAAAAATAGTTTTTTTCAATATCTTATATTATTCTCTTTTGATATTATATGTACGGTATTGTTACATTACCACGATCACTCAATTATTGTGATTGATTATTATTATTATAGTCATTGTTATTATAAATAGTGAAGGTGTGAGATTTATATTGTTTGGTTTTATTTTAACTTAGTATGTATATATATATATATATATATATATATATATATATATATATATATTAGATATTTTGATCTAATAATTTTAAAGATTGTAAAATTTGAAAAATAATTATAGATTTTGAATCCGGTTGTTTTTTATAATAAAAACAAAGTATTTAGAAAGTTGTTTTCTATACGAAAACAAAATAGTTAGAATAGAGAGTTTAATAATAAAGATGTAAGATCCTATAATTTTATATATGATTCAGATCTAACTCAGTAACTGATATAAAAGTTATTGACTACATGTAAAATATTACAATTTTACAATTTCTAATTATTCTTTTGAAAATATTTTTGTTACCATCTTATGTTAACCTCTTTTGATATTGAGTTTAAGTCAACTTTCTCATTACAATAAAATTTTAACTTATCTACCAATTATTGCATACTAATATAAATTCGTAGTTAATTTTAGCAATATTCATAAATTATTATCTATTTGTAGGTAGAATAGAAGTTATGAATTACCTATACACATGTATTATTAGGTAAAGTACAAGTTATCATTACTTAGAGATTTGTGTTCCTAAATAAAACAAATTTGTATCTATATATATAATAATAATAATATTATTATTATTAATAATAATAGTAATAATAATTTACTAATATTAATATTAATTATATTATTATTATATTATTATATATTAATTTTATTAATACTAATAATGTTTTATTAATATTATTACTATTATTCATATTATTATTAATATTATCATTATCATTATCATTATTAATATTATTAATATCTTATTAACGTTATCGATATCATTATTAATATCATTTCTATCATTATTATTATTATTATTAATCTTATCATAATAATCACAATTATAGTAATTAATAATAATCATAATTATAATAATTAATAATAATCATAATAAAAAAAGAATAATAATTATGATTACAAAGTTACTGACAAGTAGTAAGAAATAGTTTTTCATCATCTTATATCCAGTATATATTATTTGTCCTTTGCTCAAAAACTCCTTCCATTGCTAGTTTAACCAACTCTTAATAAATTCTATATAAAATTAATTATCTATTCCTTCTATATAAAATGTATTTTCCTCTAACCAATCAAAAACCTTAACTCAAAATTACTCTAAAAGTAACTCTCCACATCTTTTCCGTGAAATCTCCATAAAAAAACACAAACTACCAATATGTGTGTCTACATGAACTTTCTTGATCTTTTAATAGAAGGATAAAGTGAAAACTTACAAATTATGAAGGTAGAGGAGAAAATCATAAGATACAAAGGGCAATCCAACTTTTTGGAATTGAACTAATATTGGGCCAATTCATGCTTTTGCCTGGTACAAAGTTAATTCTTCTTTTATTTTCTTGTTAGTTCTTTTAAAGTAAGATAATGCATAAGAATGCACTACTCTTTTTTTATTGAACTATTTAATAGGCAAAGACTACAGCGAAATTACTAGATGATATATTTTACTACAGTTTTAGACCAATAATACTATTTGAGACTCGTGAAACTGTTAACCTTTTTTTTTCCTTTCTATACTCAATTCTGAAATCGATCATGCATGATTTATTGATATTTAAATTGAGCCATTTAAAATTTTAATTTTAATGGTCCAAATCTCAAATCACAGATTAGAAGAAAAGCAAAGTGAATCCAGAAGAAAAATAATTAAATGGTCAAAAACACCTAATCGATCGAATCACATGAATAAAAAATTAATATATTTACCCGACTGAGTGAGAATGACGAATTCAAAGTTTTATTAAACACTTGAAAATAAACCATGAAGGTAATGTATTTCCCCAAATTGAAAGCTGAGGAGAATGGCAAAGTCCTGAGAAAACGTGAAAAAAAATATGAAGTTGAAAATACTAAATATGCAAAGTTCGTTGTAAACTTGTATCATCAATTCGTTTATTTTTGTAAACTTTTGTACCAAAAGTAATTTCCCAATGACATTATGAGACAAGAGCTACTGTAAACTGTATTATTAGTGATTTGACATTGTGCAGAGAGGTCATTTCATTGATGTTACCTTACATTATTTTATTTTCTTTAAATATCACTGAATACCACTGTTTTATACTAAATTTAGCATATTTTTTGTTACGACCGAGAGTAATGCGATATTGTGAAAAAAGTGGTAATTTTAAGAAATCAAATTTTACAATTTTTCAGACGAGATGGTGAAGAAATTAAATAAAGATTTTCTTGTAGAAGATATTTTGAAATTTATTAAAGACTTATAAAATATATAAATATAAAAATGGATAAGAGAATTGAATAAATATTTTTTATAAAATTAATATATATTTATATATTCTTAAAACTAAACTAAATATTTCAAAAATTATTTAAAATAAATAAAAGATATAATTAATTTTTAAATATATATTATTTGATTAATTATATATATATATATATAAACACATCCAATTTGATGATTCATATTATTATAGTGAGATATTCACCAATATCATGTCATATGAGTTGTACTGAATCCGATGACTCTGTACACATCTAAGACAAGTTCCTTCTGCTGGCTAATTGATTGTGTTTCCTTGTAAGCTGTGCACTGGAAGTGATTCCTTGCACTTAAGTGGACCTCAATGCTATATATATATATATATATGGAATTATAAGAGTTGTTTAAAAATGATATATTATTATTTTAATATTTTATTCCTTGTAAATTAACGTTAAACATTTGGAGAATATACAAAAGTTTATGTTATTCATAACTTAATTTAACTTAAAAATATTTCATTTTTTTTCTTTTTTATTAGTCTCTGTTAAAGTAATTTATTTTGTATGTCTCATGACGAGTTTCTTTGAGCCAATTTGGTCATCCAGTAATTTTAATGATGTTGTGTTTCATTATTATATAATAATAACAGTGTGTTTAACCACTGTTTCAACCCATCAATTTCAGTGTTTAAGTTTATAACGTGATCTTAAATAATAATTCTATTGGTTTGATATTAACATATTTACATTTTAAAATTAAAAAAAAAATTATAGTGGAATGATTAAAAATATTTATGTTCTTCAGAGTTAAATAAGTTTTTGTACGTCCAAACAACTTCAGTGTTTCAACTTTTAGTATATATGTACTGATTTGGTCGTAATAATAATTCTATTATTCTTGAATAAACATGTTGGAATGCTATTATCTTATTAAGATATTTCATGTATGCTAATATTTAAATTAATATATTAATCAAATATTAAATATTAAAAACACTAATTTTTTTGGGGTATTAATTTTCACATAGACTTATGCTAAAGACAAGAAAACTTATTTAACCCAGTTTTATATTTTAAAAATTAAAAATTATTTTATTTTCCAGTCATTTCTACTACGAACACACGATTTTGAAAGTAAGAAAAATAGTCAATATGATAGCAAGTAATAAACCAAATTTACAAAAATCACAACATCAATTTTGGTTAAGAGCTCCAGTACAACTTTGGTTTAAAAGATTATTTTGAGATTTTACATTACTTTTTGGTAAGTCTTTTCATATCATATAGGATACATACTTTCTTAAAATTTTATTTAATTTTTATTCTAATAATATATCTCATATTAAGATCTTAAGTAAGTTTGTTTCATAGATTTTACAATAATTTCTTTCAATAAAAGAAAATTTAAAATAGATTATTTTTATTATTTTAAATTTTTTATAAAAAAAAACTCATTTCTAAGATGAAATATCCTTTTTAACAGGAGATCTTATGAATGGTATATTTTAATTTCAATTGTTTATTGAAAAAAAAAATCACTAAGATGCTGTAATCTTATAACAGAAAACGACAACAATTCTGCGGACCAAGCCTAGAAGACAATTTTTTTTTAACTAAGTAAAATTACAGAGATAACTCGAAGTCATTACTGACATCATATATAATCTCGGATAAATCCTTGATCATGTTTACCACATTTTACTATATTAATATTTCAAAAGCAACATAAGTGGTGTACACAGTTACTTTCGATATTAATACGTACTTAATACCATGTTGACATTTATTAATTTCTATAATTCATAGATTCTATAAAAATGTACGAACCAGATAGATAATATTAAAATTGTAATTGCAGCATTTGAGTTAAAATTCTGCAATAATTTTCCTCTGAAACATGCACTGAAATTTGTGTTTGACTGGAGAGAATCAGAAAATATTTTTTGGATTTCTTCCTCTCTGTAGTTGAAACTCCTATTTTATTTGTTCCCTACATTAATAAAATGCTGAATTTATTCATCCGATGCCATAAAATATGATGGATCCGATTAATTTACCTTTTGGATGCATGATTGAAGACAAATTGGCGGGAAAAAGAAATCCACACTGATAGAGTAACAAATTGCCCATTTTTCTAAGATGAGTAGAAAATTCAGAAAAAATAATCTATCTTTCAGGGAGTATTACGTAAGAGTAATATCATGCAAAGCATCTTCTAACTAACTAATCATCCAATCTCTAAAGATCATTTCTGAATTTTCTATGATTTTTGTAGAACGGTAACTACTAAAGAAAAAACTCATGTATTTATATACAGGGAAAAAATATATATATTGACACCACTATTATCAAAAACATTTATTTTACAACTGGTTCTCTTGATAAAATATTATATTATTATAAAATAATAATTTATATAGTTGTAGGGTGAATGTAGAAAGGAAGGAGTGTGAATGAATCATGGTCTTTTATGCATGGAACTCTTGTCGTGTGGTTAACACTTTTTTGAAACTTATAACTGTTAGTATTTTGTATACCTAAAAAAGCAACGAAGAATACTTCTGAAGTTCTCCTGGTAATAAACATGGATCCTGAAAGTTCAAGCAAGCACACACTTTATTGTTTCATTTTCTTACCGCTATAATTTCTCACATCTTTCTCCTTTTACCATGTATGGGTAGGAATAACTTTTTTTTCTTGCTTCCACTGGTGAATATAAAAGGAGAAAGTAAGTAACACTACTTATTTTTTGGTGTCAGTAAGTAACAGTATAGTATTGCAATGTCAGTGAAAACAGATTTTGGGAGCGCACGCACCTGACAGCAACATGTCCAAATCTGAGACTTTAGTTTTCACCTTGTTTTCACGCAAACGTTAGAGGTGAAATACACTTTCCCAGACATGTCAATACGACAAATCCAACCTTCCCCACACTCAAATCGCGCGCAGGCTTCGTGTCCAAGGTCACACTCACACCTCTTCATAAATGGCCCTTGTTTTCCTATCATACATGTCTCTCTCCCTTGCTGTACACAGCTGTAGTAATCACTCCAAAAACCAAAAACAATGGCGCTCAAGCTCTATGGTCTTCCTATGTCCACCAACACCAACCGTGTCATGATCTGTCTCCATGAGAAAGAGGTGGATTTTGAACTTGTTCCTGTCAATGTGTTCACCGCAGAGCATAAACAGCCTCCTTTTCTCTCCAAGAATGTAAGCCTTCAACTCTAGTGTATTTTTTCTTTCCTTAATAAGCTAACTTTTCTAGAGTTGCACATGTAGCCCTTTGGTTTGATTCCAGTACTCGAAGACGGTGAACTCACTCTTTTTGGTATGCTTTCATTCTTCTTCTTCAGTTGGTATACTAATTTTACAAAAAGAAAATCACTTTGCATGAACCCCTTTTGTTCATAAAATCTTACCCACAATGCAAGTTTTATCAGATTTATATATATATCAAGCGTGTCCTTGTTTCAATAAAACTATCATATGTTGTCTGCACGATCTTTTACATGACGCATAATTAAATTTTATTAACTCTTTTGATAATTTAAAAAACTTGTTTAGGTGTAAAAATATGTCAAGAACATGAATCCTTAGCAGTTCAAATTACTGTCATGGTCTTGAACCACATGATGGTCGCTAAATTCCAAATGCATGTCCTATAAAGTGTAACTGTTTAGTGAACTATCCTATTTCATTGATTCTTCTTGATCTAAAGTTGAAATGGCAAGCAGTGGCCCAAAATGTATCAATTCTTTTCTCAGTCTTCAAAGGATATGTTTTTGAGGCTTTGCATGACAGAATCCAGGGCGATTACTGCATACGTAGCTGAAAAGTTCAAGGAAACGGGACCTGATCTGATAAGGCACAAGGACTTGAAAGAAGGTGCACTGGTGAAGGTGTGGACGGAGATAGAGGCTCACTACTACGAGCCAACAGTGTCATCTATTATCTACGAGCACTTTGTGGCCCCTTTCCAAGGCAAAGAACCGGACAAGTCAGTGATTGAGACCAACGTTGAGAAGCTGAAGAAGGTGCTGGATGTGTACGAGGCCAAGTTGAGCAGCACCAAGTACCTTGCTGGGGAGTTTTATAGCCTTGCTGATCTTAGCCATGTCTCTGAAACTCACTACTTAATGCAGACCCCTTGTGCTTCCATGATCAACGAGCGTCCCCATGTAAAGGCTTGGTGGGAAGATATCTCTTCAAGGCCTGCTTTCAGTAAGGTTGAAGGAGGAATGACTTTTGGAAAGAATCAAGAATGAGTGTTTCCATGTTCTGTGAGGTTCTTACTGCTTAATCTGTTGTGGTATGTGGTCTAGTGTAGCAACTATGATCCAAATCTTGCGTATTTCATTTCTAGAACCAACCAGCTTTTAGAGTGTCTTTATCTTCATTTGATTAATTTAAAAACTAAGTTGGAGTGTTTTGATAACATTTTAAAATAAAGTTTTAACGTATGTTAAAATACTTTTTTATATAAATAATTTCATGTTTATCAGATAAGTAATTAGTTTTAGTTACCATATACTTCTACTTTAATCAATATTTATCAACTTTCAGTTAGTTTTTCACTTGCCACCAATAAAGTGAAGGGCTTTATCAAAACCACTGAGCATACATACAACGATAATCGTCAAGTTACACGCAAAAGGTCAATAAAGTCAAAACTATTGGGTCAAACCGACAATTAAAACAGGTCCATAGCAATGAGACTGGTTCTCTTTCAGCATATATCGAAATAAATAATAATAATAATTTTTATGGTACTGAATAAATAAAGAAAAGAGCTATTGATTGGAGAATAAAAATACTTTTAAAATCTCTGAACTTTGATTTTATCTTGTACACTTTCTTGTCAAAATTTCCATATGTCAGATTAATCACTGACGGCATCAATATAGTTTTAAGTAAGAAACTCCACAATGTAATGGTTCTATTGGATTGGTATAAAGTGAAAGGAAGGATTTGCCTTGGGGAACAAAAGATTAAAAAGTTTAGTCCGTAATTTTATTTTATGGCAAAGAGATTACTGCTTGTCATTATCATATTTTGTTTTCCATTTAGGTTATTGTGTTTTTAAAAGAAAATAAGTTTTAATCATTCTTTATTTAAAATTTTTCCTGCCAACAATCTAAAATTATCTCACTTTTAATTTCTTTTTCTTTTTTTATATTTTTCTTCTCACTTTATATATATATATATATATATATATATATATATATATATATATATATATATATATATATAAAGTGAAAGTATGCATGACTGTTAGGAGTAGTTATACATGATTGGTGAGACTGATGCTGACCCTCCATGGGAGGAAAGGACTTCCCGTTACTGCTAGGGTTACCCCAATGGATATTACATACAAGCAGTATGAGCAGGCAGTAATCGGAACTGTACTTACAACGCTGAACGCTGGAAACGCAGTCCTTACCATCTTTCCAAACTTCAACGTCCAGTTGAAAGATCCAACTCTTTCCACCAGATTCAAGGTGCAAGTACAACTTGTCGGAGCACCACAGAAAGAGTCTGCTCTCTCAGCAACCCTGCACCATCAAATTGTCTACAGAATACAAGATCACTGTTATGATCTTCCTGGAGAAAAGGAATTTGCAGGAAATGCTCTGATGGTCCTGGTTTCTGAAAACCAGGAGACACCCACGATAGTCCAGGTCCCTAGGCAAATACCTAGGGAAGAACTCAAACAACTTATCCCAACTGAGTGGATAAGTAACTATGAGAACTACAAAAAAGACAAGCACTTGGTAGCCACTGAAGCCACCTTCAGGAGGAACTCCGTTGATGGCAGCGTCAAAACCACGTTCAGATGGCAAAAGAAAGATGCTAGTGATACACCTCCTGTCTTTCATACCATGATGATCACGTTAGGAGACAAAGAAAGAAAAATCCCAGTCCATTCTTTCCAGCAGGACGGAAAAGCAATCTTTTCCGACAAGATAAATGGACATTTCATGTGGGACATATTTTCATCCAGATGTGATCCCAACTGCAATCATGATGATGACACATCCTCCGACTCTGATGATGAGGATGATCTCAAAAAGAGGCGAAGGTGCAAGCCGC
>Ga0209700_100578_pt1 | contig 70583 bp, 32 predicted proteins | sample SiratroredBW_FD_187528 | JGI IMG/M metagenome (GOLD analysis project Ga0209700, IMG submission 187528) | Root nodule microbial communities of legume samples collected from California, USA - Siratro red BW (SPAdes) (version 2) | ecosystem: Host-associated > Plants > Roots > Nodule | place: USA... | reverse complement strand
TTTTTTTTTTTTTTTTTTTTTTTTTTATAGCTAAAAGAAAAGGATGGTTCTTTAATACCTTCTCACCCATGGCATCTTGAATAAGAACAGTATCACCTGACATCCTTCCAACAACCTCTCCAGTATTAGTCTCTTTATCAAAGAAGGTCACATCTTGCCTCAGAATTGTTTGAAGGTATAAGCCTCTAATTCTTGCAGCTTGTCTCTCCCCAGTGATCATCCAGCATGCCAACTCTGGCACATGGTAAACAAAGTTTCTTAAGAGGTTGATCATATTGTCAGAAGAATCTTAACTAGTTAGATCATAAAAACGTATAATTTGATGTACTTACGCAAAAGTGATGCAGCAAAGGTACCCACAGCCAAGTATACAAATTTCAGAGACACCTGAACAGAGTAATCCATTGCATATGTTAATTTCCAGCTTTTACTATTTCACAAATATGGACTAGTAATAGTAAAAGGGATTGGTGAGAAAGTACCTTGGAAACTTCATCAACAACTTCGGCCGTGGTACTGGATCCTCCAAATGCATCGATCATGTTTCCAAATATCAAAGTCATCAAGGGCATGGAGATTCCATTCCCAATAGCACCCACAGTGCCCAACACCATCAACAAGTGATCCAAAGAATCAGCAAAGGAGAAAAGCTTGTATAATGGCACTGTTTTGGTGGGTTCATTTTTGGACTTTGATTCCTGATTGTTGTTAGCAACTCCGTTCAAACTGGTTTCCCCTTCCATTTCAACAGGTAAAGACTACTTTTGCTTGCAAACCCCTCCACCAATGATTGTAGACCTATAACAGCAGCAGAAAATGCATTAATTCAGATGAGAAACACACAACACACAGTGCTCATTATCTTTCTTTTTTGTTTTGTTTCCTCGTTTGTTGTTTGTACATTGAGTTTGAGAAGAAGATGATGGTTCAATGTCAAATGTTTGTAAACTTCAAACATGTTTCAGCGTATAACTTTTTTTGGTTTTTTCCATGAGTTTACTAAATATAGAGAAGAAATGAACCTTTTTGGAGAAGATGCTGAAGCAATTTGTGAACTAGTCGTAGGAAACAACAAAAGAGAAATGAATGAATGAATAAATTAACTGAAAAAACAAATGGTTGGTTGAGAAGTTGAACTCTACTGGCGACTTATATAGTTCAATGAGTTCACACTATCAATTGTTGGTCAAATAAATAAGAGTTTCAGATCTTGAAGTTTCTTTGCCACCAAGCTAATTCAGTAATTCTAGTCAAATTTTTCTTCTGACTCCTAAAAGTCCCCATTAATTATTTTTATGTGTTTTTTTTTATATTATAATGTTTGATTAAAAATGCTGACAGAGTGTCCGTAAAGTTTTGAAATTCTGATTACGTAATCAAAAATGGCTATTATATCAAAATATTTAATTTTAAAAGTTATTATATTTAAAATTAAAAATATTAAATATTTAGTAAGAGCAGTGATTGGTTTCTTGGGCGTCACGGGCACGCACGGACAAAGATTGGTCTATACCCAACTTAAAGGAGTTTATATCAAAATAATATAAATAAATAAATAAATTAGAAATATGCTTTACGTGATACCCAAACAATGCCCCCCTTTCTACTTTTTAAATGAAAAAGACAGACAACTATAAAATAGGTATAAATTATTTAGGATTTCTTTAAATAATTCGAAATGTTGATAGAAATGTTAAATACTTTTTTATCTGTGCCTTAGTTCGAGAGCATATAATTAAAATCATAATTTTAGTGAATAAAAATATGTTTTATTGGCACGAAGATAGTGTTCATGGAATCTGGAATATGGAAAAGGCTGCCACTTGACGACTTGCTACTGTTGATGAGCTGAGTTTTCAGCTTTGCTGAATTTCCTGGCAAAGATATGGAAACATCCTCTTATAGATAATGATTGTGACACATAATCACATGATTATGTGTGAATTAGTTCCTTAATAAATCATATATTTATGAGTAAGTTCATAATTTAGGGTTTTTTTTTCTCATTTTCTTCTCTTCCATTCTTTTATCCACACCATTGGATTCTTCTATCCACGCCCTGAAAAGTCAAATACTCACTATTTTTGGTATAATTGTCATCCTTGTGTCATAAATTAATATTATTTTTCATTTTTTTTATTCTTCTTTGGATAACCACCAACCCATGTGCCAAATAGAAAAACCCATAATTGAATGGAAAATGACTTACTGTAGTGAAAGAGGCATTTTTCCTGCATCTCCCTAATTGCACTTTCCTACTTTCTTCCTCCACCACCGTATTTTTTATAAAAACAATTTAAATAAATTTACGCTCTAATTTTTTTATTTTCGTATAATTTAAAATTAAAAAATTATAATTTAAATTGTATAATTTAAAATAAATTTAGACTATATAATTTAAAATATAAAAAATACATATTTTCTAAATTTATTTTAGATTATACAATTGGATATATAAAGAGTTTATTTTAAATTATATATTTAAAATTTAAAAAAGCTTTTATATTACGGTTGTTATAATCTGAAATAAAAAAATTATATTACAATCATATAATTCAAAATATAAAAAGTATTTTTTAATTATATAATAAAAAAATGTTTTTAATATTTTAAAAAATATGAAAGTGAAGGAACGACTCAAAGATACACAGGAAAAACGCGTCTTAAACATAATTATGGGAAAAGGAAACAATTGGATATCCTCTTTCATCGGTACATTATAACATTTATATAAAGGAGAGTATTTACAAGTTCATTATAACATTTTTAAGAATTTTCTTCAATGATACTACTTTTAAAATGTTTCTTAACTTTTTAAATCTATTTTTTGTCTTGAGTTCTAGATCAGTTTTTTATATTTCCTAAAATTTTATTAACAATAAAAACTAATATTGTATGAAATATATATTAGTAACCTTAACTGCGTAAAATATAAGGTATATATGTTTAAAAAATTTACATAATTTTATTATAATATTTCATATTAATAAGAATAAATTTAATTATATTTTTAATCCTTTAAATAAAATATGATTCTGGTCTTCAAATTTAAAATTTTTAGTAACTTATATTTTTATAAAACATGATTTCAGATCCAAAATATTAAATTTGTGAGATTGAAATAATTTCTTTCAAAATATCGGTTTTAATCCTTCAATTTTAATACTTTAGAGATTAAAACAATATTTTTCTAAATTTAAGAAATTAACCAAATTTATATCAAACTTCAAAAATTAAAAAATTAATTAAACCTGATTAATTTTCCAAAAGCCTTAATTCTGTAGAATGAACCCTTAACGTATAGATTTTACTAACTGAAGTATTAGTATATTTTGTAGGTTCTGGTAACAAGTGATTTGCTATTAAATGATGAAAGATAAAAAACTATTGTTAATATATAATTATATTCTGATATTAGTTATATTAAACAGTATTTCGAATACATTTGAATTTGATAACAATTATTTTAAATTAAAGCTTAAAAGCTTCGATTTGATAAATTAATAAAAATAACATGTAATATTTATTTACAGCAGTTCGAGTTTGACGTATATAATAGTACGTATAACATCAGGTATTGTATATGTTGTTGGTATAATCAAATCTATATGAAAAATATTGAAATGTTACGTTGTGAAATGAGTTTTAAGATATTTTCATGGTACTGGTAATCTCATACTTTCTTTTAGAGATAATAAATTTATTTTGATAGGTTACTCAAACTATAACTATATGGTTAGGGATATTAGATTTTAGAAATTTTACTGATTTTAGACTGTTTATTTAAGTTTGCAATGATAGTTGTAGCTTGACAATCAAGTATTGTTTAGTCCAGAGACAATTTTTATTGTTATTACAAAAGCATGCAAGAAGTTATTATAGTTTAAGAAAATTTTTGGAGAACTTGATTTTGTGTGAAATAATTGTCTATTAGTAGACATTCAAAGTAAATTATTATCCATATTAGTAAGAATCTAACGTTTTATTATACGAAGATATTTATGTAAGATATTTGGATATGTGATGCTTTCGATATTAAAATTGTTAGAGTTGATAAATTTCATACCAATCAAAATAGTATTCATATAATGATTAAGACACTATTATAATAAAAGTTTTTTAAAGTTTATTGTATATCTAAGTAATACTTACGTAGATATAAAACATATAGTATAAATTTCTTTTAATCTAAGTAATAGTTTTGAGATTGAATTTTTTCAAAATTTTAAAGATTTAGAGAAGATTTTAGTGAAGAGCTAAAATAATTATAATAATTATTTTTCTTAACTAACCAAATCAATAATGAGCTCAAATGCTGGCAAAGAGAAAATAACTTATATATTTTAAGAGCAAAAAGGTATTTACTAAAAAATGAAAGCTAATTAAATATAAATAATTTAATCACATTGATTTTTACTATCTTTCATGAAATCAAAGATATTTAGTTTATTTAAATCTGTAAGGTAGAGTACAACCAAGGTCAATTCTTTTATGACACATTTTTGTTATATTCAATCTCTAGAATCCGATTTGTAATAAATATTTTGGGGGTTTTGAAACTATAAAACATAAAATAAAAAAATTTAAAGAAAACAAAATAGAGATCAAATGAGAAAATTAGAAAAAAAATAAAAAAAAATAAACAATATATTTAAGAACCAGACAATTCTCTTATAATATTTATTTAAAGATTTAAATCAAAAGTTTGAATAATTAGTTGATTCAATTAATAATTAAATAAATTTTAAGAAGTAAATTTCAATATCATTCAATTCCATTTTTATTAGATATTGATGATCTCAAGTTGACTATAAATTACTTCAATTTTATAAATATATAAGTAAAGTTAATCTTTATTTTATAAGTTAGCTTTTTTTTGTAATAAGTTAAACTTAAATACACTTTTTAATATAATATTAAAATCTATTATAACAAGATTTGACTATAAATTATATAATTTATGAAGATCTTTTATATATATATATATAATCCAGCATCTTCATCGGTTATTATAAAATTGAATATAATTTTAAATAAGATTAAAATTATATTAAAAGTTTAGAAAAATAGAGTGGAAGTAAGAATTATTCTCTGAAAACATAAAATATGATCCAAAATTTTTACAACTAATAATTTTAGTTTTTAACTAAAGTATTTTAATCAAATAACTTTAAAAAAATTAGTAAAATAATACATTTCAAATCTTAATCTCTAAACCTTAAAATAATTATATAAAATATTATATTGATTTTAGTTATATGTCAATTAAACTTATTTTAAATTATCTGAATAATATTTAGACCGATTTTAAATTTATTAAAGTTATTTTTAATAAATATATCTGAATGTCAATAAATAGCTGCAAATATAAAATATATATATATATATATATATATATATATATATATATATATATAATATGTGAGTCATGGGACACAGATATAAAAATGCATACAAAATACTTATTGTTAGGTATGACTCACAATACCAATAGGGGAAGTTATAGGGTTTGTGGACTGGACCAGGAGTGCGGGGGTATTTTAGTTATTGTACTTTGTTTAGGGTTATTTATATATTCATCTGTAATTGTAACCCTAGTGGTTGATCTCTCAAATAACAAAGCACAGCCGCTCAAACGCTTCTGAGAACGTAGACAAATTGTCGAACCTCGTTAAATCTTGTGTTCTCTATTTTCTTCATTTTCGTTCATTCTTGTGTTTATAGCGTGAGTTTCTCAACAATTGGTATCAAAGAGAGTTGAGATAGCTATGTCAGGAGGTGCTAAATTCGAAGTTGAGAAATTTGATGGTCACGGTAATTTCGGATTATGGCAGACAAGGGTGAAGGATCTGTTAGCGCAACAAGGGTTGTTGAAGACTTTAGAGTCGCGGAAACCAGCGAAGATGAAGGATGAGGATTGGGTGGATCTGCAAGAACGAGTAGCAGGAACCATACGATTGTGTTTGGTAGACGAGATCATGTACCATGTAATTAGTTTGTCATCTCCAGATGAAATTTGGAAGAAACTAGAATCCCAATTTATGTCAAAAACCTTGATGAATAAATTGTATCTTAAGCAAAAGCTGTATGGGCTGAAGATGCAGGAGGGTAACGATCTTGCACAACATGTGAATATTTTTAATAAAATAATCACATATCTAGGATGAAGACAGAGCAATAATTCTGTTATGTTCTTTGCCTTCTTCCTACGAACATATTGTGACAACCCTTACGTATGGGAAAGAAACAATCAAGGTGGAGGAGATTACTACAGCATTGTTGGCACACAACCAACGAAAACAAAATACAGGGGAAAGTTCTTCTGGAGGTGATAGTTTATACATTAGGTGGTCAGGAACGTGGAAGGAAGTAAGAGAATGATGGTTCTGGAAAACGAAATTTCACATCAAAGTCAAGGGGTAAAAAAACGATTCAATGTTACAAGTGTAAACAGTCAGGTCATATGAAGAAGGATTGTCCAACGTGGAGAAAGCAAAATGATGAAAAACAAGCTGACTCATCCAAGTCTATAAATGTGGTGCAGAATGAGGAATCTGATGATAGTGATGGGGATATGCTTTCTGTTTCAACTATTCAGTTTTCAGATGTATGGATTCTTAATTCAGGATGCTCTTATCATATAACGCCTAACAGGGAGTGGTTTACGACTTACAGGTCAACTAATTCTGGTTGTGTCTATTTAGGTGATGATAGATGTTGCAATATTGTTGGTATTGGTGATGTCAGAATTAGGATGTATGATGATACTGTTAGAACATTGTGTGATGTTAGGCATATACCTGAATTGAAAAAGAATCTGATTTCCTTAGGCACTTTACATAAGAATGGTTTTATTCCTAAAGCTGATGAGGATAGGGAGACCATTAGAATTGTTAAAGGTGCATTGACTGTGATGAAAGAAAATATAACAACTGGAAATATTTATAAACTGTTAGGGAGTACAGTTGTAGGTGGAGTTCATTCTGTTGAGTCACATGATGATAATACAAAATTATGGCATATGAGACTTGGACATCTTAATGAACGTGGGATGACTGAATTGCATAAAAGAAATTTGTTGCATGGTGTTAAAACTTGCAAGCTCGATTTATGTAAGTTTTGTGTTGTTGAGAAGTAGACTAGAGTTAGTTTTATGACTAGAAAGCATAGAACTGAAGGGATTCTAGATTATGTGCATTATGATGTATGTGGCCCTACCAAAGAGTCTTCATTTGGTGGATCTATGTATTGTTACTTTTACTGATGATTTTTCTAGAAAAGTTTGAGTGTATTTCATGAAACAGAAATCTGAAGTTTTTGACAAGTTCAAGTTGTGGAAAGCTGAGGTGGAGAACCAAACAGGTAGAAAGATCAAGTATTTGAGGTCTGATAATGGCACAAAGTACACTGATTCACAGTTCCAAAAATTCTGTGAGGAGCATGGAATTCAGAGACATTATTCAGTGCGAAAGACACAATAGCAAAATGGTGTTGCTAAAAGAATGAACAGGTCGTTGACTAAAAGAGCTAGATGTTTGAGATTGAATGCAGGGCTTCCTAAGCGCTTCTGGGCAGAGGCGGTTAGTATGGCATGTTACCTCATCAACAAATCACCACAAGCTTCTTTGGGTGGTAAGGTTGCAGAAGAGGTATGGACAAGAAATGCAGTTGATTTTAGTCACTTATGAATATTTGGTCGTCCTGCTTATGTGCATATGCCTAGTGATGAGAGATCAAAACTTGATGCAAAATTCAAGAAGTGCATCTTTCTGGGCTACAAGAAAGGTGTGAAAGGCTACAAGTTTTGGGATCCAGTTGACAAGAAAGTGGTGATCAGTAGAGATGCAATTTTTGATGAGCAGTCCATGTTACAGCAGAATCAAGAAAAGGTGCAGATGGAGTTAGAACATATCCCAGCAACAACATTAGAGAGAATTGAAAGTTTTAATCCAACATAGGGTGATTTTAGAACAGTTGATTTGCAAGACTATAATTTTGCAAGAGATAGAGAGAGACACACCAATGTAAAAGCTCCAACCAGATTGGGTTTTGAGGATATGGTTTCTTTTGCTCTTAACATTACCAGTGAGGATCCAACCAATTTTCAAGGGGCTATCACTAGCCAGGATAAAGAGAATTGGATGGGTGCAATGGTAGAAGAGATGGAATCCTTGCAAAGTGCTATTTATTTAGCAAAGAACCAGATATATCATGCTAGAACAAAGCATATTGATGTGAGGTCTCACAAGATCAGAGATTTGATTGCATTTGGTGAGATACTATTGCAGAAGATTGGTACTGCGGAGAATGCAGTTGACATGTTAACCAAGTCAGTTACCACAGACAAGTTCAAGTATTGTTTGGATTTGTTGAATGTTTATAGTTGCTAGAGAAGCATGGTAGTCCAACCCACACTATGTGTTTGATACTTCGGGATTGTATATCTTATAGGGGGACGTATATTCGCCAACATGGAGATCTGTTAGGTATGACTCATAATACCAATAAGGAAAGTTATAGGCTTTGTGGGCTGGGCCAGGAGTGCGGGGGTATTTTGGTTATTGTACTTTGTTTAGGGTTATTTATATATTCATCTGTAATTGTAACCCTAGTGGTTGATCTCTCAAGTAACAAAACACAGCCGTTCAAACGCTCCCGACGTAGATAAATTATCGAACCTCATTAAATCTTGTGTTCTCTATTTTCTTCATCTTCATTTATTTTCGTCCATTCCTGTGTTTATAGCATAAGTTTCTCAACAATAAATGATTTCGCTCGAGGGGGATGGGGAGTGTATCAATGTGGAGGAGGGACTCTCACTTGAGGGGGAGATTGTTGGGTATTCAAGTGTGAGTCTAAGTCTCACATTGTGTAGGAATGAGAAAATTGAGCAACATATAAGAAAGAAGATCCGCAAACTCAATGCCTTAAGGTTTTGGGTTGAAGGTGGTGTCATTCCTTTATATGTTGGCTTAATTCTCATTCTTTGTGAGATCTCCCGATTTTGTCCCCTCAGATTACCCAACATTTATTATTTTTTAAATATATTTGTTTTATCGTTTTGCACTTTAATTCTTTTATTATTAATTTTTATAATATAAAACTTTATTATTTAATACCATCCTTAAACAATGATAAACATATATTCATTATTTTTAAAACATTTAAAAATAGTGCTAATTGAGAACGTTGTCATAGAGTGAGTTTATTTAATATCAATTTCACAATATGAAAAGTTACAATATTTAAATTAATCAAGATATAGGCATAAAATTCAAACATAAGAATATTTGAAATAATAATACTATTAAGACTGATATATTTGAAATTTGTTTATAGGCACATTTTTTTAATTATCAAAGTCTCATTGAATCTTATCATTATAAAATATTTTCAACTTTGAATTTGTGGTATGATTATTATTTAGAGTAATTTACAAATTGAAATACTTTATTTTATAAATTTAAAAATATTAAATTAACCTGATTTACATTAACATTCTTACTCAGTGTAAAGTTAAGATAAATAAAAAAAATTTAAAGTAATTTGTTTTTTAAAAATATTTTTGTATATAAATGATGTAATATTGTAAAATATTACAAAATAATAAGAAATTATTTTTTAATAAAATTTAAATATAAATATGTAAATTATTTATATAATATATTTATTTTATCATTTTCGTTTTTATGTTATAAATTTTACTGTTTTGTCCTCTCTGATATAAAATGTAACTATTTTTATTTCTAATATCAAGGTGCCACTCGTAACTTCATATGTCTTAATAATGTGGCCTTTAGTATGTTATATCATTATTCAAAATTATATATTATTGAAATCAAAATAAATAAATAAAAAATAGTTAAATGAGTGTGTTAAAGGTTCAATAACACATTAAAGTAAGAAAAAACAGTCTCACACAAATAATAATAAAAAAAACTATAACTCCTCACCAGTATGTGTAATTGGTTTTCTCAACTTTAGATAACACATTCTTCAACTATTATATTTTTATAATCATTATATTGTATTAACAGTTATTATTACTAGTAGAACCAATGATTAAACTGATAGAAATTTTAAGTAGACAATGCGAACAAAGATACAAATAGTTATCATTTATTTGGTAATATATAAAAAATATTATGATTAAAAATTATACATTTAATAAATTTATATTTCCATTATCAAATATAATAAATACATTATTATTAATAAATATAATACTTAATATTGAATAACTTTTTTCATAAACTGTTGTGCATAGATATCAATATATATTCATCATTTATAACACATTCAAAACTCTACTAGAAAAAAAAAATCTGATACAATTGACTCATAAAGTTATTCAATCTATACTAACACCAGTAAAACCTTCTCATAAAAAAAACCCTACTTTTAAATATATTTAATTTGTAATATTAAATGTTGCATTAATACATATAATAAATATAATGTTAACTACTTTTTTATTAAATTTGATTAAATTCACATACTACCTTAAAATTAATCACTACTACATGCATGTCACCTTTATTTAATTTTGTATACATATTTATATATTTATATCATTATATCAAAATATACATATAAATCTTTCTATCATCTCTTTAACCGACAAACTTATCTTTAAATAAATAAAAAAATAATTTATTTATTTAATAAATAAATAATTATTTTTTCATTTAAAATATATAATAACTTTTTATTTTAAAAATAACCATCACATATTACATTAAATATCATTTTTCACAAAAGCACGTAATTCTAACATAATAAAAATATGGCTGTTGATTTTTACACTATACAAATATCGTAAAATTTTTATTTCTTCAATCAATTATCTCTTAATGATTATTTTATTTTTTATTAATTTATTAAAATGACATATATTTTACTGTTAAGATTTTTATAATTTGAAATGGAACAATAATATGATTAATTTAAAAAATTTAGTTAAATAATTTTTTAAAAATATTTAACTTTTTATAACGAATTCAATATTTATTAAAAAAAATAAAAATGTTTATAAGATTGTTTTTTAATTATTTTTTAATAAAATTTATTAACAATTATCAAGATAATTTTTTTATTATTTTTCAAAAAAATTTGTTAATAAGAAACAAACCTTTAACAATTTTTTTCTTAATTTAATTACACTCATATAATAACAAAGAGAAAAATTAGTTAACAAATAAATTTTAAAATTAAAATAACAAGAACATTATTATTCGCATATTAAAAGTTTATTAAATACAAGAAGCAATGGTCTAAAAATATAAATACAGTTTTTACTAGTGTAAAAAAGAAAAAAAAAATCTTTTCTCTTTAGCTTAAAAGTACCTGACACGTCACTATAAAAATCCAAATCCAAATTTAACTCCACAAAAATAAAATGAAAAAGATTCTGTGTTCAGCATTCTTTCAGTGTGTGGCACGAAGCTCTATCCCCAACTCTTTTTTCACTCGTCACTGCCACTGCCAGTGTTCCCCACCAATCATACTCTCCTTTCCTCTCTTCCCTCACTTCAACCTCTACAAATTCATGTACGCCACCAACCTTTTCCGCCTCTTCGCCGTCGTCCATGGCGGCGATGCTACGCAGGCACTGGCGCCCTCCACCCCCAACAACAACAAGTGCTTCAAGATTGCAGCTTTCACCAGACCCACTTCCCATAACGGCGTGAATTTGAAGTCAGGCAAGGCTTTGAGGCCTTGTCGCTGCAGCGCTGACTCGAACTCTGACGTCTTCTCTGTGACGTCGTCGAACAAGTCCGACGTCGACTACCTTGGGGAGAGCACCAAAGGTGATTTGAACGTCAAGTCGGAGCATCTTGAGGCTTTTGGTAATACTTGAAACACTTTTCCAAGATTCCTATTTTTGGTCTTCACTTGCAGTGATTCTGTCTTTGTCTGTCTTGTTTGTGTTTTGGGCTGCTGGTTGTTACTCGATAGCACCATTGATCAAGATTAAGCGTTGCTTATCAAGATCAAGATCAAGTGTTAGCTGCTGAATGTGAAAGTTTCTTTATATCATAGAATAGGACATTGGATCGTATATTATTTCTTGATGTTCTGAACAACAGATATCAGTTTAGACCCATTTTATTACATCTTTTTTTGTTACATCTGAAGTTAATTTGTAACACTATTTCGTATTAGATTCTTTAACTCATACCTAAGCTAATTTTATCTTATATGAATTTAGTTTCCCTTCTTATTATTTAATTGAATGTGGTTTTGTGAATTTGTGCTAAACAAGGCAAATGTTGGTCCCCCTGCTTGTAGGAATTGATGGTCATGCTGCTTTAGAAGGTCCAATTGAGGAAGTGGCCAGATCAGAAGCAAGACAAGCAGACGATTTGCTAAAAGATTTGGGCATTCCGGTGCAGTTGGCCTACTCCTTGTGCTTGCTTGTGTTTCTTTTTTTTCAATTCAGTCTATTTTCCTGCTTCCTATGCAATTGCTTGATGAATGAATTTATTATGAATATATCGGGTGGTATCAGCCTCCCCTATTGTGCTCTTCTGCCGTGGATATATTTGTATCATCATCAAATTCTCTTCTCAACAAGGGTATGGATGGATAATGGACATTACACATGCTACAAATTGTGTTTTTTGTGAGCTGTATTCCTAATACTGAGATGTCTCACATGACAAGTTGCAAAATATCCTCCTTTTAGTTTTACATTGTCTATTCAAACATCACGAGCTGATCAGTTTAACAAATTGCATAGGGTTCTCATATTTTAGATATCTATATACATATACAATGAATATGGGGTGTTTGTGTAGGTTTCATTAAAGTATTAAAATGACGATTTACTTATATCATCATTTAATTATTTTTGTTTTCCATAGATGTCCCCCGAAGATAAATTTTTACATTTTATTTTGGAGTGTCACCCTAGAACGTTGACATTTTATATCATTGTTATCAACATTTTCCACAACCACCTATTACTTCCTCCGTCACTTGTTATTCTTTTCATCTAATTATTGTTTCTGACTGACACTAGTATTTTGTCTCTTTTCTAGTTTTGTTCTCTCACTCTTTTACTGTTTGGATCTGACTGAGAAGTGGATTCATGTTCTGAAATAAAATATCATTTGTTTGTGTTCATGTGTAGAGCCCTTCTTCATCCAGAAATTCGCCTCGTGGAATATTCTGCAGCCGTACATTGAATCTGCGGTCCATCAGTGCCATTGGATATGACATGGACTATACCTTGATTCATTATAACGTGATGGTACACTTCTGTTCCATTTACCATGTAGTCTGTATGAACTTTAATAATCCTAATAACTAAATATGCAGATATAACTTTCTTAGTTTAATTTTTTACGGTGCCGTATGTCAGATTTATAAACAAAAAAATTCTGTAATACATTCGTAATATTATCATAAGGTAATCATCAAATGAGTCAAGAGTCAATACTATTTTATAGTACTAATTCATTCTATTAGTTCTGATGTTTACCACATTGATAGAAATACAAAGTATTTTCCCCTACACTGCTTGATGGTTTTATTCTTGTATGTTAGCATGGTGTTTCAATCAAAATCATAGAAGTACGAATAGTTTATGTATTGTGTGGTCTGGAACTGTAGGTTTGTTTCTGTTCATGTAATGGACTTTTCTGAGACGTATTCTCTTACAGGCTTGGGAAGGCAGGGCTTATGACTACTGTATGGAAAACCTTAGGAACATGGGTTTCCCTGTTGATGGACTTGCCTTTGATCCTGACCTCGTAATATGTTCTCTCTAGCAACCTAAAGGCATTTGGAAATCCATATTCTCTTCTTTTTGTTTAACTGATCTTTGCATTCTGTTATAAATTGTTCAGGTAATTAGAGGCCTTGTCATAGACAAAGAGAATGGAAATTTGGTTAAAGCTGATCGATTTGGTTACGTAAAAAGAGCCATGCATGGCACTCAAATGTTATCTACTCGAGCTGTGAGGTAAGTGTCATTGTATTTTCATTCCTGATAATGGAAACTTATCAAAACATACACCATTTTAGGATGACATAATCCCTCTTCTAAACAATAGATTTGATCATTTTAGGTTTGCACATGAATCATCGTCAACTATTTATTGGTTGACTGTGTAGACAGCCTTCAAATTGATATATTTTATGTATACATTATTAACAACCATGCATGCATGTTCACACACATTAATAGTTTAGTAGATATCATTTATCAAAAACTGGAGAGTGCTACTTAACTTTATATGCAATGGAAGTGAGATGTATGGGAGAGAACTGGTGGACCTGCGAAAGGAGAGTCGATGGGAGTTTCTCAATACACTGTTTTCTGTGTCTGAAGCTGTGGCCTACATGCAGGTATGTTGCTATTGCTGGTGTAAACCTCAAAGCCTTCGGTAGTGGAGATATTCTGATATAATGTTATCTTGGGTTTTTATCTCTCCAATGGGTCATGAGTTTTGTTGCTCTCTTAAAGTTGAACAATGTTAGTGATGTCTTTTGAACCCTTGTCCATTCCCCCTTGTTAACCCTTTTAGGGGCCAACTAGGTAGTCCAAACTTCAAGAAGGTATCAGGGTCCAAATGGGATTGCTGAAATATTAAGATGTGAAATTAAAATGTAAGGTAGCTCCTGTAAGCTGTTATTCTTGATAATAATATGACTAATCATAGTACCTACTTAATTTATGAGGGTGTTAGCTTTTTATATATTGCAATAAGTCTTTTTATGGTGAGGCTTCATTAATGATGTACTATTTCTTTCAGATGGTTGACAGATTGGATGATGGGACTATACCAGCAGATCTTGGCCCTCTTGATTATAAAGGACTATATAAGGTAATATGGGTGGGGCAAATGTTTCGGAGCCATAAATGATATATTGATTACTTAAGTTCTTTTCTTTACCATTGCCACTACTTTCAGGCTGTTGGAAAAGCTCTTTTCTGGGCACATGTAGAAGGTCGCCTTAAGGTAAACACAGTCAAGCTGTTGTATTGGCTATTGTGAAGTTATAGTGTTGTGCTTCATTCACAACAAATGACACGAAATTTATGCAGAGCGAGATCATGTCTAAGCCTGAACTTTTTGTGGAGCCTGATCCAGAATTACCTTTGGCGCTTTTGGATCAGAAGGAGGTATTACTTCTAATGTGTTATATTTTGCATAACATATGTTGGCCTTCTACTCCTTATCAGTTGTCTACTTGAAACAGGCTGGTAAAAAACTTCTGCTAATTACCAACTCAGATTATCATTACACAGACAAAATGATGAGACATTCTTTTAATAGATTCCTTCCCAATGATATGAGTTGGCGAGATCTATTTGATATTGTAAGTTTGTGTACATTATTTCTTATTTTATTCTTGAAGAAGTTTAAAAAAACTTCTTGACATTGGAGGAATGAAATACTCTCTCTCCGCATCATTATTTTGCCCTAAACTAACAGCCTTATCTTATTATGAAATAAATTTGCATAAATGAGTATGGTTTTGTTCATGGATAGGTAATTGTCTCAGCAAGGAAACCAGAGTTCTTCCAAACATCACACCCCATGTATGAAGTGGTCACAGGCGAGGGTCTTATGCGTCCATGCCTCAAGGCTCAAACTGGTAATTAGTAGTTTGTCCGATCGTTATTTTGTGGCTCATTTGCTTTGTCACTGTGTAAGAAGTTTGAGATTCTTATTTTCTAAAAAAGAGAATGTCATCGTTCTAAGTTTTTATTTTATAGATTAATATATGAATGAAGACTGTCGTTTTGAATACTGTTCCCAGATTTTGAAATGAGAAATATGTTATTGTGTATACACTTCAGACTTCCAAACATGGAATAAACTTTATTGAACTAAAAAGTCGATAGTGTTTCAAAATGAGAAATACATTATTTTACAGTACATTTTTGAGACTTCCAAAATTGGAATGCTAGTAATACAATTTGAGACAAGTGAACTTTTTAACAAAACCAAAAAGGTTATATATTTTTAATTCGGCATTCATCTCTCGACGAATAAATCTGTTACTAATATTTTTTGAATCTGCTGCCATAAAAGTAAAAAAGGGTTTCAAATGAGAAATACACTATTTTGAAGTACATTTTTTAACTTCTAAAAATGGAATGCATCTGTTCTAACTATTTGGAGGCATTCCTTTCTAGAATATATCTGTTACAGAAATGGGAATGAAGAATAAGTAGTAGATTGTGGACAATACAAAGAAAAAAACACTGATATTTTGGATTTGATGAGATTAGGAAGGAGTGATTGTATCACATCTTATTATTTGTCATGATAATATATAACTAAAATACATCTTATTATTTGTCATGATAATATATAACTAAAAAACATTTTTTTTCCTAAATTGTATCATCCAATCATCATGATAATTGAGCCGCTCATGTTACTACTGATGACCATGCTACTCCATCTACCATCTTCTGCAGGTGGTTTGTATTCAGGGGGAAGTGCACAAATGGTTGAAAATTCTCTAGGTATTCATGGAGATGAGATATTGTATGTTGGCGACCACATTTACACTGATGTCAGTCAATCCAAAGTCCATTTGCGGTGGCGAACAGCATTGATTTGTCGGGAACTGGAAGAAGAGGTTAGTATAACCAGCTTATGTTTGAATAATTTCTGACTAAAAAACTCCAGAATTGCTTGTTAACTCAAAGCTAAAATGCATTTAATGGCTTTCAGTAATATATTGTATTGAACTGTATGTGCTTATAAAGCAAATATGATGCCATGACTAGATAGAACTAAGAAATATCCTTATGCTTTGTAAATGTTGAAACTGCAGTACAATGCCTTGATTGGTAGCCGGAATTATAGAGAATCATTGGTGGAGCTTATAAATCAAAAGGAGGTTGTAGGGGATCTCTTTAACCAACTTCGGCTGGCTCTGCAGCGGCGGACCAGAGACCGTCCTGCTCAGGTAAGTTTTGATCATATAATCCTATTATTTGTTCCATTTTCTATGCTTTGTTTGCTGTAATGGAAATACCTCTTACCATTGTTGGCGATACGAAAAGCATTAGGCACTTAGGAATTTTCTTTTGCATTCGTGTGATAATACTTAATACCCTTGCTGCTATTAGTCTGTTGCCTATAGTCTTATTCTAAAGATAACCATTCAATGCTGTTCGCACATATCTCAGTTATTAATGCCAGTTGTTTTGTAATACACTTTGACATCATTGGCCTAGTTAGTAACCTTCCTTTCATATATTGAAGCCTTTTTTTAATGCTTCAACTATGACTCTTGTGCCTAAAAAACTCAGAAAACTTATATTGAGCATACCTTTTTATTATAATTTTATGAAGTTGCCCAGATAAGACTACATGTACTGTTGGCCTGTTGCTTCAGTACTGATTGTAATATTTTCTATTTTCTTAAAAGACCCTAGCAGCAACTAACATGGATGATGAAGACCTCACGGATAGCATGCAAAAGCTACTTATTGTTATGCAAAGACTGGATAAGAAAATTGCTCCAATGCTGGAGGCTGACGGGGAGCTCTTCAATTCAAGGTAAGCTTTGAGGATAGAACTTTTTATTCAGAAGGTCTCTAATTGTATTCGATCTGTACTTGATTTATTGACTGATTCCACATGGTTAAATATGTAAAGCCGTTTTATGTTTTAATAACTAATTTGCCATGAAAAGGAATTACTATTAACTGATGCTTGACTTTGCAACTTCAGGCAATATGTCCCTGGTTAAAAAAAGTCCCTTTTTTTCTCCTTTGCTACATGGGTTAGGGGAAAGTATTCTTTACATAACAATCTAGATGCTTCTTGACTTGCTTTTTGGCTTTTTTACCATTTGCATTTGTTATTAACTTGGTGTATATATCTGCATTAGGTGGGGTTTTCTATCTCGTGCTGGACTGTGGGATAAAAGCCACTTGATGAGACAAATTGAGAAGTATGTGCTTGTTTTTTGATGCCCCGGATCTCTATTTCATCTTATTTCTCTTTTGATGTTGAATTTCTGAAATTTATGACAGATATGCCGACATATATACATCTAGGGTGTCAAACTTTCTGTATTATACGCCCTTCATGTATTTCCGCTCTCAGGAACAGGTATTCTAATAACTTTTTTTTCATCATTTATATTGAATTCTTTGGACTTAAACTGACCTAGGTATGTCTTTCTATGTTCCACAGAACCTTGCGCATGACTCGTATACACACTATTGTTCGCAACTTAATAATGAGGATTCTTACTAGGGTATAATGGTGGAAAGCGGAGGATAATTAGAAGGAATAAGAGTCGGCTGTTGACACTATGAGCAGATGTTCATTGTGATGATGATACCATGGATTATTTAGAGTGGTATCAAGTTCATGAAGGACATTGGTAGCATTTTTCCCTTAGCCAAGTAGTGTTTTAGCTGGCCAGTGGTTATAGGACAACAGTGTACTAATAAAAAAATGCCAGGATTCTGTTTCAGCTTGCTTGTTTACAGTTTACACATATTCTGACATGTACAATCCAGGACTCGGTAGTTAACTAACCATGTATGGGTATCTGTTACTTATTCGAGTTATTCGAATATAGATAGGTATATTTTCAACTATATTCAGTAATCAGCTGTGAACATGGTCTTTGAGGTATTCGAATGCGGGTTAGTTCAAAGATTGAGACATTGAGTTCTGATTATGCATATAAATAAATAAAACTAATTAATTTAAAAAATAAAATAAGTTATTTTTAATGATTATATAAATATATCAATATACAATTAAATTTATTCTATGGCATCAATTATATCTAGTATAAATTTTTCACTCTTCACTTTTTTTCTCTTGTTTTCTGTCCTTTCCCATTCTCCCTTTAATCTTAAATAAAAGGAAAACAATTTTGTTTTATAAATAGATTTCCAAAAAATGTTCCTCCGTTGTTGCGTTTCATCTCCGGCCATCATGTTCTGATCTTTGGCACATTCCCTCTTTTGCTCCCTCATCGTGGTGAGTTTTAACTCTGTAATTATCATTCAAATTCGATCCTAAACTGATGCATATGAATCAATTGTTAGAAACTATTGTAACTACCTCCCCTAGCAACACATCAGTCACCATTATCTTTGTTAACATCATTAGATTGTCACCACCATTAAATTAATTTTAATAAGATGAAAAAAATTAAACTAATTTATTTGAACCTAGATTAGAAAAAAAAAACTAATTTCTAAAAGCTGATTACAATTTTAAAAAAATTAAAACTTACAACTGCAAATTACAAAATTAATTGATTTAATAATAACAGAAATCAAAATGTGCTGTGGTTGCAATGCCAAGAGATCAAATTGATTTATGATTTTCCAAGTTACGGACTATCTTCTTTATTTTTGTAATATATGTAGTAATGGACTAAGGATTTAATCTTTAACTCTAAAATATATGTATCAAATACCGGTGGCTGCACTGAACTACATATTTGAATTAAACAAATACAGTACTTCAATCAAATTACATCTTTTAACAATCCTAAAATCTGAATGTAAAAAACTCAGTCCTAAGGTCATTATGATTACTAAAAAAACCTTAGACTGTTTGCTTTGATGCCTATCACAAAAAGAATGGAACCTTGCATTTCCTTATGGTATGATGCCTGCCAAAACTGTTTGCAGGACACCCTGGTGGAGGCAATAGGTGACTTTCCTTGTAATTGATAGAAACTAGACAGAGGCCATGAGGAGGGGCAGTCAACGAGTATTTTGCAAGTTCTTTGCGATCTCGACTTGCCAGAATATGTGCAACAATGTCAGGAGGGATAGCTTCCCTACCAATTTGAAGCAACAAAGCCACCTGGAAAAGCACACAGAAATATTCATTGCAATGTGAAACAACCATTAAGTAATTTTGAAATTGCTGACTAATCTTTTACATTAGTCAGGAACAAGACTATTTACCATGTTTCGGACTTGTCTATACAAGAAACCTGTGCCTTCAACCTCAAGTTGCAAAAGAGCTCCCTAATCAAGGATATTGATGAAGTAATCAGTTTTTTCAAGCTTTGAAGTCTTCACAGAAAATAAAGAAAAAGGTACAAAAAGGGTAATAGACTGCAAAATAGTTCAATGGTAGAACTAGTAACGTACCATTTCTTTCAAATCAAATCGGAATATATGCTTCACTGGATCCGGCACCCGATCATTGTGGGATGAATTGGCAAAGGCCGAGAAATCATGCTTCCCAACAAAATATTTTGCAGCTTCTTTCATAACAGCGCTATTGAGTTTATATACACTATGGTAAGCAAAATGCCGCTGGAAGGGATCCATGATGCTATCATTGTATATCTTGTAATGGTAAATCTTACTTTTGGCAGAAAATCGAGCATGGAATTCAGCTGATGCAGGGCTGATCTCTCTAACTCGGATATCAGAAGGGAGAAGGCCATTCAAAGCTGCATGAATATCTTCTAAATTGTCATAGTTAAAAGGTGTAAAAAAATGAGCAACCTGCAGTAGAAAAAGTTCTTCCAAGTCATACATTTACTATGTTTGTTACTTGAAAGTTGAAGCTACACAAAAGAAACAAAACCAGACCTGACCCCAAGCATGGACTCCTGCATCAGTCCTGCTCGCACCAACCAAACTGAGATCCTTCCTTTGAAGCTTTGTTGCTTGAATTAAAGCTTTCTCCAGAGTGCATTGTACAGTAGGGGGAGACTGTTGATATTGCCAGCCTGAAATATGAACATCATTCAAGGGTTAAAGGAAAGAGCTCAATTCTTAAACTATATATTTACTTATTAATACTGGAAAAGTGCACCTTTCTATATGGCCTTAAGACAAAAGGAACTGTTATCCTCCGGAAGTTCAAGAAACCCCCCCATTTCAGTCCTTAAATTTGTTATATCTGTCACTTTCATCACTAGCCAAGCATCATTAACTATAGTATTTTCTTTCGGGTGCAAAATGCATTGGAGAACTAAGATGCTTACTCCTTAAATTGCATTGTATATATGGAATTTATAAATTTCTGACCTCGTGACTATAATCACAATGCATGATGAGATCACCCTAAAACGATAAATACAATGTTTAAAATTCTTCAAAGCAACTGAAAATTGAATGTATGCAACAATGCAAACATCTTAACAAACAAAGCAGTTTCATTGACACTGGTTTGTATGTACAAAAACAATAGAATGAGAAGATAAATTAAACAAGCACTCAAAGCATGGAATTCAGAAACAAAATAAGTGCCAAGTGAAACAACAAGACCCAGATAAAGATAACGACCCAATTGAAAATGTTTGAGAAAGTTAAAGGCTTTACACATGAAATAGAATGGGCAGAGTGCGAAAATGAAAGGAGAAGGAAACCTGCGTATCGGGTTCCTTCGTAAGCCAAAACCAGGCGCCACTTATACCCATCTTCAATGGGATTCACCCCATGTTCCACTTGCACAGAAGCAGTGGAATTCGTCTAAAATACAAGGAAAGAACAGAAAAACAATGTTATGATGACGCAAAAGGGAAGAAGATGTGGAAAGGGAAAGAGGTAAAGAGAAAATAGAGTTACCAAAGGGAGGGAAGTTGGAGATGAAGATGGAACAAGCAATGCTCCTACTGCATAACTCATCTCACAAAATCAACACCCTTTTCTTCTTTATCCATTTTAATTTTTGTGAATACCAACTTTTAAAACAATCAATGTCTTTGAAATCTAAAGGAACATTCCCCTAATTTGCTTAACTTCTAATTCCCAAATAGATAAGTTGGATTGTTTTCGCTAGGGTTTAACTTATCCTGTAATAAAAACTAGTCATGTGTTGGCTTTCTTTTATGATAATAAAAAATAAAAATGTATTTTTATTATAATTATTAAAATAATAAAAAATATTATTACATTTAGTAAAAAAATTCATAAAAATAATTATAAAATAACTAATTGTTATAGTTTTATTATAGACAATTTTTTTAATTTTGGATAGTTAATTAAATTTAAAAAGTTATTTAATTAAAAGGTAAATATAATTAAAAATAAATAAATATTATAATAATTATTATAAAAAGTTATAAAGCAAATATTTTTTTGTTAGTTTTATAATGTTATAATTATATAGTATTTGAGGATAATTATTATTTGTTATGAGTAATTTATTTAAATAATAAAGTTAAGAAAATAAGTTATATTAATGAGAATAAAATTGATAACAAAATTGACAAAATAGTTATAAATAAGAATAATCTTTATTAATAGTTATTTAAATAAAAATAATAATAAAAAAATTATCTTAATAAGAATAAAATTAGTAACAAATTGTATATACTAAAAGTAATTACAAAATAGTCATAAACACGAACAATCGTCTTTATTAATAGTTATTTAAATAATAAAGTTGATAAAATAAGTTATATTGATAAAGATAAAATTTGTAACAAATACACTACAATTATAAGGGGGAATCATTTGAATATTTAAATAATAAAATAAGTTATATTCATAATTTTCAATATTTTTTTAATTCCTTAATTAGGTTAATAAAACCTAGACAACTAATATTGCAAGATTGTTATGCCCTAATCTGAATAATGTACCATGTTTGTTATAAATGTGACTTGTTGTGTGTCTTTCCTAGTCTGTAACTATAGATGAACTTAACAAAGTATATAAGATTCTTAACAAAATAAATTTCAATATTAATATAAAGTAATGAATACCAAAACTTGTCCAAAATTGTAGTTAAGTACATAAACATTAGAATGTCAGCATTAAAATATAAATAAACTAGCCATAACTATTAATCAAAATTAAACTAGTTATATCAAATCATAATTCTAAGTAGCATGTGTATTTTAAACCATAACAAATATTAGTTTCTAATAAGTAAAAAATATTTTATCCATTCATTATGTATTTTTTTCAATTTTGTTTGTGCCTTATTACTCATCCCTAATAAAAAGTTAAAATACAAAATAAAATATTAGTTTTTTTTTCATAATAATATATATGAAACACCTAATATGTTCCTCATAATGTATATCAAAATATTGAAATTGAGACAAAGTTGGAAGGTTTACAAATCCACATATAATAAATAAGAATCTATATGGTCAACATATAATAAATAAGAATATCAAATTGCAACAATGAAATTAAAGACAAAACTTTGTAAAGATATTTGTAGTTATTGATAAAATTGTTAGTAATTAAGTATTTTTATCTATAAAAGTCATTAAAAAATGAGAGTTTTACCAACTTAATATCTAACAATATATTTATTAATGCCGATTTTATCGAAGAAAAGATGTAGATGACATTTCCACATAACAATCTCTATAGGTAATCTTAACAATATCTTTATTCATGCTGATCTTAAAGAGAATATATGCATCACATTTCCATTTACCTTCTTTGTTGATAATCCTAACAAGATTTTTTATCTACAAAAACTTATCATACGGTATTCGTTAATCACCTCGTTACTGATTTAGGGTTTTACAATTAAAAGTAGTTTGTAACTTATGATAGACAATATTATAACACGAGAAACAATTTTAAAACCCTTGGATCTGATGTGGAATCTTTTAATATACCAACAAACATCCATATAAGATAAACTCATTTTTAATATAATAATTTTATTTTACTTTATTTGAATATCATTGTATTACATTATTTTTAAAACTTTTTTGTACTTTTTATTTTAATCATATGACTAATATTTTAACAGTTTTTCTATTTATACTTTAATTCAAAAAAAATTCGATTCACAATCTTTTAATATCTTTATAATTCTTGCATGAGTGTAAGATTAAGATTTTCTAAGAACACTTTTTAATATCATTAGATGATAAATGCACGATAACTCAATATCACTCCAAATCATAGTGTAATGGAACTTGTTAGAAGTGGTTTCAACCTTTTTATTTTTTATATGCAATTGAGAGTGTTGAAAGAGATATGTTTAATTTTTTTTACCAAATTCATTGATAAAGCTATTGATATCAATTTCTTTGTTTGTTATTTTTTTTATTCTTTTGCATAACTCGTTTGAGTCCCACTTTATTAGTGGAATCAGTGGTTTACATGGTTCAACACTTTTTCAAAAGAAAAATAAAACAATCATAAAGTTGATATTTTAGCTAGACCAAAAGATAAATGCTATCCTTTTTTAGGTTTAAAATATACGGATAACAATCACAGGACAATTTTAAATTTTAGTGATGTCATTATCAAATAAATTATGATGGAAAGAGAATATTTATATCATAGAAGTAAGATTTTCAAAGATGTTATTTATTATATCCGAAAAAAATAAGGCAGTATTTAAAACAACTAATGCATAATTTTTTTTTTAATATTTCCTTATCAACAGTGACAGTTTTAAGATATTTAGTTGGGGACAGCAAAAAGTGTTTTTAATTTATTAATAGCGGAAACACACTCCCGCTTTCTGAGTATTCTATTTTTAAAATCTAAATAATACAATTTTAGAATATATATAATTTTAAAAGAATACTTCAAAAACTAAAATAATGTATGCATTAAATATTTTAAATTGAGAAAATAGACAGTGGTATTTGAGAGGAGAGATTATGCAGTTAAATATTTTTATTAAATAAAAAGTTATTTTATTTGTTAAAAGATAAATTATTTAATTAAAATTATGAAAAATATATTAATTTTATTAAAGGATAGTTGTAAAATAAAAATACTAAAAATAATTAAAAAATTGTATCTTCTTTACATAATATAATGTTACAGATATAATATTCTCAATACATATAAGTTACTTGTTGGCAAGAATCACAACAATAATGTTATTCATGAGATAATTCCGTTTAGTGATGAAGAAAATTGCAATTATATGTTCATCATATTATTAATACATAACATTATTGATGTAAGGAATTTTGTTTTACTTTTTTTGAAAAAAGAACCGTGTGGTGAAATTTTATAAATTTTTTTTCTTCTTTTGTAAAACAGAATTCATTTGAAATGCAATTATAGAAAAAATATTTTGAATGAAAATATTTTTTTTTATAAAGTGAACTAGAAGAATTTAAATTTTAAAAGTTAAAAAAAGGGTAGATAAGATATTAGTAGTATACATAGGAATATGTGAAGCCTCTTAAGATGTGAATGAAACATAGTGCTTTGTAGATGTAAAAGAAAGTGTTAGAACAATATTTAATAAAAATTAAAAATTGATTTAACTATTTTCAATTTAAATTCAAACACACACTAAATTATTATGTTATGACACTCGAATTTTTTTTCTAACATGCTGTACGTTTATAGCATAAATATTTCTCTCGAAATACAACGTAAAGTGTTAGAGAATACAATTACTGTTTTTTAAATAATTAAATTAATTGAGTAAATATTATTTTGAAAATAAAATAATTAAAATATAAGTATTCAAAACTTGTAATATGATTGAAATTTATATAATATTTTTATAGCAATTTTTGATTTCAATCAATAAAAATAAAAAATATTTTTTAGCCAAATAAGCAATTAAATGATAAAATATTGTTTATGAATAAAAAAGTTGCTCAATACAATCTAATTTATTGATTATTTTTTTAGATATTTATAAAATTAGAATCTAGTTTGCATTTATTTATTTAGAAACTATCATAAGAAAATTAATAGCATTTAATATTATGAGAAGTTATTCAAAATAGACTGAACTTTTCTTTCATTTGTTTGTGTTTTTGGATTATTTCATTGACATTAATCCAACAATGAGGAATTCAACATAAGAAATTTCTTATTACAAGTAAAAAGATTCAACTATTTAAAATGTAAAAAATACAAATTAAATTAAATATATAGTTAAAAGATTTAACATAAAATTACAATTTCTACATTTTGTCTTCTAAACTATATCCACTAGTACGAGTCAAATCCATTTGAAATAATTTATGATTTCAATAATTTTTTTTCAGTTCATGATTATTTTTAAAAGTGGCATGTTTTGAATTATAAAACAACAAAGAAGTTATTGTGTTTCAGAGAAGAAAATATAAGAAACATAATTAATTTAATACAAAATAAAGTGTGAAAAAGTGTTTGGGAGGAAAAGAAAGTTTGTATAAAAATGGAAAAAAGATTTCTTAGGGTAGAATGATTGTAATAAAAAAGAAGTAGAACGGTGTTTTGTGGAAAAATCAAATCAGAAAGGTGAAAGTGAAGTGACATTGTCAATACGTCGTCGTATAGTGAGGCCTTTAGACAATTTGGGGGTAAACACAAAAGAACAGACCTTTCTCTCTCCAATCCCTCTCATCATCTGTGAAAATACCAACACCAACAATTGCACCCTCCATTCTGCATTTAGGTTCTTATTCTCTTCTTCTTCTTCTTCTTCTTCGTTAGGGTTTTCTTCCTTTCCTTTTTTTCATTTCAATTACATCCTTGCCTCCTCTTTCTTGATATCAAATAATATATTAGTTCACTGGTTTTTCTGTTTTATACCAATAAACTTTTTCTCTCTCTAAATCATTGGTTTTTTCATTTGGGCTGTTCATCTTATTTGTGTTAAAAAGATTAAATTTTTATCTAAACTTTCTATGTTAGATTATGTTGTGCTTGTTTAATGTGTGTTTCGCTTCTGAAATTTGATGCCAAACGTGACCGTGTGTTCTGGGCAGTGAAATTTACTTGTTGGGCCCTTGCAGTAAGGAGTTCAGAATGCTAAATGCAAGAACCTCTTTCACTGTTTATTATCATCTACCAAGATATTTTGGCTTTATGAGTTGTGATATTGACACTTGCATTTTGTCACTGGAATAGAAATAATAATTATATGTTTGCTACTTGGCAGGCCATGGCTACGAGGAAAGTTATTGCTATATGTCAATCAGGAGGGGAGTTTGTGACAGATAAGGATGGATCATTGTCATACAGTGGAGGGGATGCCTATGCAATAGACATTGATCAACAGACAAATTTAAGTGATTTGAAGTCAGAGATAGCAGAAATGTTCAACTGCAATGTAAGTACGATGATTATCAAGTACTTCCTTCCTGGCAACAAGAAAACACTTATTACAGTGTCTAAAGACAAGGATTTGCAACGCATGGTCAGTTTCCTTGGGGATGTTAACACGGTTGATGTGTTTGTTATGTCGGAGGAAGGAGCTGCTCGACATAACAATTCCAACATGCCTGGCAGTAGGTAGTTTTTCAGAAGTTCTGTTTGTTTATCACTCATTCTTTCATTTATCATTTATATAGTTTGTTTTGGCCCATAAATGCAGAAGTTAGGATGTTAGAGAGTAGTGGATGCTGTGGCTGTGACCAAAAACAAATGGCCATAGGATATGTTAGAATCATATGCATTCACATGTGCAATTGAAAATCTTTTAGAACTTTTGTTATTTCAGGTCAAGCAGGACAACTGTATCGGAAGCCGTTGTTCCTGTCGTTGCTCCTGTTGATGTCATTGTTGATGCTGTCCAATGCATTGATCAAGTAGAGGTTGATGTAGCTAATGATGTCTCTGCACGTTCTATTTGTTCTGGGGGTAATGATGACAATCACCGTAAAGCTGCACAGCAGTGGGAAAATACCATCACTGGTGTGGGCCAAAGGTTCAATAGTTTTAGTGAATTTCGTGAAGCATTGCATAAATACTCTATTGCTCATGGGTTTGCTTACAAATATAAGAAAAATGATAGTCATCGTGTCACTGTCAAATGTAAATGTCAAGGCTGTCCTTGGAGAATATATGCATCTAGGTTGTCTACCACTCAGTTGATTTGCATTAAGAAAATGCACTACAATCATACTTGTGAAGGATCTGCTGTTAAAGCCGGGTATCGAGCAACTAGGGGTTGGGTGGGAAGTATTATAAAAGAGAAATTGAAAGATTCACCCAATTACAAGCCAAAGGATATTGCTGATGACATAAAGCGGGAGTATGGGATTCAGTTAAATTATTCTCAAGCGTGGCGTGCAAAAGAAATTGCTAGAGAGCAGCTTCAAGGCTCCTATAAAGAGGCATATACTCAGTTGCCATTTTTCTGTGAGAAGATAAAAGAGACCAATCCAGGAAGTTTTGCAACATTCACAACTAAAGAGGACTCAAGTTTCCATCGTCTCTTTGTAGCATTTCATGCCTCAATATCTGGTTTTCAGCTAGGCTGTCGCCCTCTCATTTTCCTTGACAGAACTCCTTTAAACTCAAAGTACCAAGGGGAATTATTGGCTGCAACTGCTGTGGATGGAAATGATGGCATTTTCCCTGTAGCCTTTGCAGTTGTAGACACTGAGACTGAAGACAATTGGTGCTGGTTTTTGCAGGAGCTGAAATTAGCAATATCAACATCTGAGCAGATCACATTTGTTGCAGATTTTCAAAATGGCCTAAAAAGTTCATTGTCTGATATATTTGAAAAATGCTACCATAGCTATTGTTTACGTCACCTTGCTGAGAAATTGAACAAGGACTTGAAGGGACAATTTTCTCATGAGGCCAGACGTTTCATGATTAATGATTTTTATGCTGCTGCTTATGCCCCCAAATTGGATACTTTTGAACGTAGTATTGAGAATATTAAAGGTATTTCTCCAGAAGCCTATGATTGGGTAATCCAAAGTGAGCCGGAGCACTGGGCAAATGCATTCTTTAATGGAGCAAGGTATAATCTCCTTTCATCAAATTTTGGACAGCAGTTCTACAGTTGGGTGTCAGAGGCACATGAGTTGCCAATTACTCAGATGATTGATGCATTACGAGGTAAGATGATGGAAACAATTTATACACGACGTGTAGAATCTAATCAATGGATTACAAAGTTGACACCATCCAAGGAGGAATTGCTCCAAAAGGAAACATTAGTTGCTCGCTCACTTCAAGTATTGTTCTCAGAAGGTAGCAGATTTGAGGTCCGTGGAGAATCTGTTGATATAGTTGATATTGATAATTGGGATTGCAGCTGCAAGGGGTGGCAACTTACTGGTGTCCCATGCTGTCATGCCATTGCTGTCTTTGAATGTGTTGGTAGGAGTCCTTATGATTATTGTTCAAGATACTTCACAGTTGAGAATTATCAATTAACATATGCAGAATCTATTCACCCTGTGCCAAATGTTGACAGACCACCTGTCCAGGGTGAATCCACTGCTTTAGTTATGGTAACCCCTCCACCTACTAAGCGCCCTCCAGGTCGGCCAAAAATAAAGCAAGTTGAATCGATAGACATAATTAAACGTCAGCTTCAGTGTAGTAAATGCAAGGGACTTGGCCACAATAGGAAGACGTGCAAAGTTTCATAGCATCACAATTCTCAACATAGTAAGCACCCCTCTCTCTCTCTCTCTCTCCTTGTGCAAACACTTGGGTGTCTGTGTGCATCGTATGACTTCTATGTATGTATTCTTGTTACCAAGTTAGATTTTTGCATAAAGTTATTGGATTGGATTAATGGGAGTTTTTAGACCTTTCTAACTTGTTATATAACCTGTTGGGTTTGGACTTCTTTTAACACAAGTCCACTTCCACACACCTTCCAAAGCACCCAGACACTTCCAACTCAACATTTATGAGGAGGAAATAATTTCTCTTTCCCTGGTTCAACCTTAAATTTTCACGAAGCTGTTCAATATTATTTTTTACCACATTTGAAAATCACGTGTTTTGGCAAAATTTTGGTTTAATTTGATGCCGCACAAATTATTCGAACTGGCCAATTGCTGCTGAATTTATAATTTTAACACATGCTCCTAATCAGGGATAGAGATTCTATCTTCTGGGTTGACTTTATGATATAGCCTTTATACCCCAACAGTTGAAGATCTTATTCTTTAATAATGTCATACATACATTCTAATCTTTACATAATAGCATGCCTGATGTATATTCATACATATATATGCTTAATGCTGCTTATTTGGAATTGTATGATTATTTTTACCCGTAACTGATACATTTGTGCCGCAGGGAATCTTCTTTAATCATATTGGATATCTGTGAGCTATTTCCAACACCAGTAGAGAATTGAGATATCCTAAATTCCTTTGCTGAGTATATAGAGATTATCAATTTGCCATATTAGTCAGTTTTTTTCTTGTTCTCTCCTGTCCGATGTTATCTTGGAGAAAATTAGTTGGTCTTGAGAGGTAAATATATTTTTGTATCCTATTTTAGATAGAACAGAAACCAAGAGTTCCAGCGTAGGCTTTCTTTCCTTGTTTATTTGATTTTTATTTATTTAGTGGAATCTAGTTCTGGGTTGAAGGTATGCAATTAGAAGTTAACCTTGGCTTGTGTTTTTCTTATGGAGCCATCTTCATGACGGGTAGAAGACATGTACTTGTAGAGATATATGTTGCACACAGTACAAGTCTGCAAGAGTGCTTATATGAAGTGTCTTTTGTAGGCCTGACTGAATGCCAAATTCACGGTAGCTCTTGATGATTTTTTTAAGGTGTATTCATTAAATTTTCTTTCTCCTTTTATCTGGGCAAATTAATCAAACTGATGTAGATTTAAGTTCAGCCCAAAATATATATCATGAAATGCCCTCGTGGTTGTAGCTGATTGAGCGAAGTTTAGTAGCAGAATTGGTTTTGATGGGTTCTAGTGAACTTGTATTCACCGTGCTGAAGTTTGTGTGCTGATGTAAGTATTGACAGGTACATGTTTATATCAATTTTAATCTACACAATTATTTTATATAAAAGACTAGAGTCTTTGTTTATATGTTTGTAATTTTTAAAAAATCGCAGGGTTTAAGACCAGGCTACAAAATAGTTTTTGTTTTTCTATCGTCCCATCTTCATATGAATGTTTGAATGTTTGAGTATAAGGAGCTATAGCTTAAAATACAAAAATGACTCTTTAAAATAAATTAATTATGTTTGAAATTAATTTTGGAAAAATATTAAAACATTAAAAAAAAAAATTTTTTAACTATGAACTAAGACGAGTATTGTGAGTTTATAACCACATTGAAGCTTTTGACCCTAATTCTTAGTATGACTCCACAACTTTTATAACTTTTAGTACCACATCAGTCTAACGGGATAAGTAAATACATTTGTTCTCGGATTTAGTTCTTTATATTCTTCTAAAGTAGCCATAGTTTTTTTCATTAAATTCTTTCCGAAATAACAAGGAAGACATAGGTGAACTGTGATATATTCTAAACTGGCAGCAAGAGTAGTTTTCTTAGCTTTTGCACGTGGGTTTAAAATAGAGCAGTCAAGACGTGACACGTGTAGAAGAGGGAACAATCCATTCTTAGCTTTTCCAACCCAAACATGATGTACCCCATGCAGAGTGCTGAAATATCTTAATGTGAATCTTCTTCACAAAATTTGGAGTACTTTTCTGAATCCATCAAGTTGTTTAGTTCACCACTGTCACTCAGTTCAACTTTAATTATCCATCCATCTTTATAAGGGCTTGAGTTTACCTGTATGAAGAAACATAGGACAGCATGAAAACACTTGGTATTGACAAAAAAAGAATTCAATGCAATCCTTCCGCACTACACAGGCATAGTGATCCAAGATGTAGCATGTGAAAACTAACTAAAAAGTACAAGGAGAAAAAAATAGTGAATGCACATAAACTCAGCAAACACATCTTGCCAACAAAACTCACCAAAGCAGGAGAGCTATTAAGCTCTTCATTCACTTGAATCACTTTTCCAGAAACAGGAGAGTTAACATCACTAGTTGCCTTCACACTTTCAACTGCACCAAAACTACCTCCTTGTGTAACAGTGGCTTCCACTTCAGGCAATTCAACATACACAACATCTCCCAAATGATCTTGGGCATGATCAGTGATGCCAACTGTTGCAGAATTCCCATCAACTTTTACCCATTCTTGCGAATCAGCACTTCAAACCTTTAACAACTGCAAGCATAACATGGAAGAAGCCAACAAGGGTAGTTAAGTTAGAGAGATAACAAAAAGTTAGCAAACTAAATCTCTGAGATCGTATACAAACATTATGTATATCCAATCTTAAAGGATCTTATCCTAGTTTACTTTATACATTTAGTGTTAAAAAAAAAATCAATTTTTTCTCTTCACTATCATTACTAGCTCAACCATTCTCATTCTCCAGTTTGATTATTGCAACTATTTGGACCAGGAAGGCCCACTAGGTTTAGAATGCAACATAATTAGTGAGTGACAGATAATAGTGGCATTAAGAATGTGAAGCAGTAGCAAAAAGATGAAAAACTAATGATAAGCTCAGAAAGTTCCCTGCCACTAAAATATATAGCTAATGTAAAGGAAACAGTGGAAAAAGCAATGTTAACAGTGTCAACACATTAAGAGATCCCTATTATTATACACAATAAAAGATGTTAAGAAATGTGAATTTCCAATCCATAAACAGATTTAAAATGAGAGATTGAAGGAAGGACATGGATGAGGATGAGAAGTGTAAGTGATGAATCAAAGAAAGAGAAGAATGAAAAACATTGGAAAAAGAGAAGGAGAGATGACCATTGGAAAAGGCTCTGTGAGAGACAGAGATCCTCAGGTAAGAGCAAACTCTTGAAGCCCACAATTGCCTGCAAGCCATTTCTCTCTTCTCTTCCTCTCTGTGAGTGTAAGTGTCCCTTCAACTCTTACTCTCCTCACTCCAAAATGCCCATTTCTTTATTTATACATCAAGGGGTTGGTGAAAGTTTTGCCTTTTCTTTTATTCCCTAAAAAGACATCCTTTTTAATGAAAGAGAATATTTTTGAGTAAGTTACTTTTTAATCCCTTAACTCATTCAAAAATGATTTAATAATTTATTTATTTACTTATTTTATTTAATTTGATCACTTAATTAATAAAAGTTCAATTAAATATTTGTGAAAATGAGAAAAAAATCAATAAAAAAGAGTTGAATTGTGTTTTAGGAATTCTTAACTACTTTTTTTCCTATATATCTGAAAGATAATATTTAAAAATTATTTTAATTAATGACAATTGTGTATAATATATTGTAGCATATGAAGCTATCCAAATGAAGTTAATTATTTAAAGATAATTTTGTTATATGTAATACTTAAATTTTAAATAACTCTTCTTCTTTATAGAAAGTAAAAAGATATATTAAGAGAAAATATATTCTCTAATTTTTATATCAATTTATTTTTTATTACATAAACTAAGTTTATTTTTTTATGTAATTGAGTTCTATTAAATAGATTATTGTTGTGAAGAATAAGGTAAATATTTTTTATACAAGTTACTCAAAACTTAACTGAGAATGTATTTTCTGTGTTCATGTAATTACTCTTGACTATTTTTAAGTATTAATATAAGTTAATCTTGATTAAGATTAAAAAGTTGTATAAATGGTAATCATCTCATCATGTTAAAGCTTGTTTGAGATGATAATTATTTGAAGATAACATATGTAGATTTTAATCATTCTTTCTCTCTTAGTGAGTTGATTGAACATAAACATTATTCTTTTATAAAACTTTAGATATAATAAATTTAAGGTGTTTTTCTGCATTATATAATATAGTCTCTCACTCTCTTATTTTACTTGTTCTCAAGGAAATGATCATTGTGAATTGGTATTTCTGCCTCATGAATCAACTTTAATATTTTTATGTGTGATGAAATGTAATCAATTTTAATATTTTGTTTGATGGGCTTGCTTGACTAGAATGCATTAAATTAAATGTAGTTCATATAATTTTAAATGCTCTTTTTTTCTTTTATGTAATATTTTCAATAACAAAATCAAATTATTTTTTCTTAGATTGTATATCTTAGCTTCATTTTGCCTACTTGTACATAGTCGTACGAGACAAATATCTTTTTTAAAACAGTCAATATTCAATGTTAGGAAATTGCAAAAAAAGAGGTAGCTTTAATTTGAACTTCTAGATTATGTTGATTTTAACTATACTTTTAACTGATCTCGTTTAATATATAAATATTTTTTACAATATAAAATAAATATATAATTTTATTAAAGCATAAAATTAGTTTAGATTATATACATAACAACACAATGTTATATCGTCTGTTGACAAAATATTTATATCTTATATAATTTATTATTTAGAAAAATGAGTAATACTAATTGAAAAATAATTCCTATAGACAATAGTCTCATTAAAATTAGTTTAAAATTTTTATTAAATCTTAAAAAAAATCTTAGTTTACATTAATAAAAAATAATATTAATATTATTAATAAAACATTAATATTAATGTTATTAATAAAAAATAGTGTCTATCAATATTGATTCAAAATTTTACTTATATAAACAATATTTTTAATGACATCAATAAAAAATCTTAATTAGCATTAATTAAAAAATAACTACCTTAGTATGAATGGTGGTGAAAACTTTGATTAATATTAATTATAAATATAATTAATAATTTTAACTGATAACAATTTTAATAATCTATATTAGCAAGTAAAACATTCATTAAAAATATTAGTAATGTTAGACCAATAAAACATCATGGATGTGAATTCATAAATAATGTTAGTTAGATTGATGTACATTGAGAAATAAGATTCACATAAACAAGTAACCATGAAGTGAAGATGTTAATAAAAAAATAACTACAATTAATTTCAATATATAAGAAAGTTATTGATGTGGATTGAAAAAAGCTATTGAGCCAAAAATATCAATATTTCAAACAATATAGTAGACAATTTTATCAAAATTAATGGCATCCTAACCAAAGTCCAATGAACGATGTCCTCCCCAAAACTTAGTCAATGAAAAAAAAAATAGAAAAATATATATATATATATATATATATATATATATATATATATATATATATTATGAAAAAAATTTAAATGACATTTTTTACATAAAGTTGAAATTTTTTCTATTTTTAATAATCAAATCAGACTTATAATTTTTTAAAATTTCTGATTCAGATGACGTATTTTGTTAAAGAAACATTCAAATCCTGTGTACATTTTCACAAAGGTGCTTAATGTTTTTTTTTTCTCTCACAGTTAAAAATTACCCGTTATGTGAAAGTATTGTTTCATTTTGATAGTTCACAAAAGGAGGTGTATTTTAAAAAAAAAAAAAAATAGATAAAGCGGTGGTTATGTTTTATAGAAAATGTTCATTAAATGGAGAAGAAGAAAAGAAGAAAGTAGATAATAGACAGATAACGCTTTTCTGCATTCTCAAATTGAATTGGAGTTCTTTGGCGGTGTGAAGGATAGAAACAAAAAGAAGCCAAAGGCAAATAGAGAACAGAAGAAGCAACCAGAAAATTATAACTAGTTCCAATCTACCATGTTTTCACTTTCACTGACACGTGCCAACTCCAAAAACTATAGCTTCAGAAACAAAAGATGGCATGACATGCAGTTTGAGACATTATCTGTTCCTCTAACTGACACGTTGCATTTTGACATGTTTGTAAAGAAGCCACGTTGCATGCATCACACCCCCCCTGTTCATCATTTCACTCCACTCCCTTATATAAACCTCCCAATCCCCAACCAATCTCCACAACCACTTCTCTTTTCATTTGCTGTGGAATCTCACAGACTTCTTCATTTATTTCTTCTCAAACTTGCATTTTAACCTTCCATATACTATCATGGCTTCCAGGGTGATTTCCGTTTTGGTGATGGTGATGTTGCTTGCCATGAACTGTTACTGCACTAGTGTTGGCCACATGCCTTCAACCAAAGAGGAAGGTCATGACTATGAGGAGGCTAAAGCCAAGACCACAGAAACAGCCAACAAGGCCATGGACACTGGTAAAGAGGGGAAAGAAGCTGCAGAGTCATGGACAGAATGGGCTAAAGAGAAAATCACTGAGGGACTTGGCTTCAAACATGATCAAGAACCCAAGGAATCCACCACCAAGAAAGTCTCTGACTATGCTTCCGACACTGCACAGAAATCAAAGGACTGTGCTGGTGATGCTGCACAGAAAACCAAGGATTATGCCAGTGGTGCTGCTCAGAAAACCAAGGACTATACAGGTGATGCTGCTCAGAAAACCAAGGACTATACAGGTGATGCTGCTCAGAAAACCAAGGACTATACAGGTAGTGCTGCTCAGAAGACCAAGGAGTATGTTGGTGATGCTGCTCAGAAGACGAAGGATTGTGCCACTGATGCAGCACAGAAGACTAAAGATTATGCTGCTCAGAAGACCAGTGATGCTGCTGAGAAGGCAAAAGATTATGCCACTGATGCAGCACAGAAGACTAAAGATTATGCTGCTCAGAAGACCAGCGATGCTAGTGATGCTGCTAAGAAGACAAAAGATTATGCTGCTGAAAAAACCAAGGAATATGCCAGTGAAGCTGGTGATGCTGCAAAGAATACCAAAGATTATGCTGCTCAAAAGACCAGTGATGGAGCCAAGAAGACCATGGACTATGCCAGTGATGCTGCCAAGAAGAGCAAGGACTATGTGAGTGACACTGCTCAAAATGCAGGGCAGAATGTGAAAGAATATGCAAGTGATGCAGCGCATAAGACCAGAGAGTACTCTGGTGATGCTGCTCACAAGAGCAAAGAAGCTTCTGATTATGCCTGGGACACGGCTCAGAAGACCAAAGACTATGTTGATGATGCTGCTCTGAGAAGCAAAGAGGCGTCTGAATATGCCAATGATGCGGCTCAGAGGACCAAAGACTATTCCAGTGATGCTACCAGAAAAAGCAAAGAGGCTTCTGATTATGCCAGTGAGACGGCTCAGAAGACCAATGAATACGCCAGTGACACTGCTCAAAGAGCCAAAGAGAAGCTCCGTGACTTTGCGTCTGGTTGGTACACTAACTTCAAAAACACTTCTGTTCTGCAAACGGTATACCGCATATAAAAAGCATTTTCACAAACATAAACAATGGAAATGTTGTGTTTGATTTCTTTCATGTAGAAAAACATTTGTAGCGTATAAAAATGTGTTTAATTTGTTTAATTTGTTGTTGTATGATGATCAACAGAGGCTGGTCAATACAGTGCAGAGAAGGCGAGAGAAATGAAGGATGCAGCAGCACAAAAGGCCAGTGAGATAGCAGAGGCTGCCAAGAAAAAATCACGAGAAGTGAAAGAGAATATAAGGGATGCGGAGCTTTGAGATGGTTTGATCGGTTTGTACTTTTAGTTACGCCACAAAAGTTGTTGTTCAATTCTGCCAGAAATAATGTTGTGTGTGTATGTATATATATGGGAGTGTTTGCCTTTGTGTAGTGCATGGAAACAACTAGGTTGGAAGGAATACTTTGTACTAAATATCTAGTATATTTCTTGTAAGTTTTTGGTTCAAAACATAGTTGATTTTCTACCTGTCACTTTCTTTGAATAAGTGCCTAGCTAGTAGGATCTACAGGCTGGAACATGTTTGAATGGGGAACTTTTATTTAGTTCTGATATTAATCTTCATTCAATACTTGTTGAAAGTGATATAAAATTAATAATAGTTTACTATCTTTCATTTATAAGAGTAAAGAAATAAGAATATCATTGTAGAGAGAAAAAGTAAGATGCATGATTTCGATTAATTTTTTCGATTCATTAATTTTTTCGATTAATTTTTCTTCAGTACTCACTGAACTGAGATTTTTTTAAGTCAAAAAATGAGATATGAATATAAGAGAATAAATATGTTAGAGAAGTTGTCAAGGTATATTCTTCTTTATGCAAGAAATGGTCTTTTTTAATAAAATATATTTGAAATAATGAAAATTAAAAAAAAAAATATAAGAAGTAGTCTTTTTTAATAAAGATATTTATGATAATGAAAATTAAAAAAAAATAGCGAGTAGAAAGTGTAAATAGGAAAAATTTAAATTTAACCCAAGTTGGTGGAGGAGTATACATAATAAAAACTTTGGTTTGTTTTAAACTTCTAATGGAAACAAAAACATGTCTTTGTTTTTAATTTTTCGAAATTCAAGATATTTTTTGGAGAGAAAAACAGAAAAATAGGAAAACAGAGGTGAAAATAGCCGAAATAGCCTAGCCTTATTGCATGGGCTAACTGGGTTCTGGGTTATGGGTTACTGTCATGAATTTGTCGGCCTTTTAAATCGCCTTTTACTTACTGCAATCCATAATTTTTAGAATGACGATATCTAAATTTTGACTTTAGAACGACCAGCTTATCTATTGAACGAGTTTTTTCGAACAAAATTTGTGAAATTAACATTGTATAGCAAGCTTTTCGGAATATGTAATATGTTTTTCGAAAAGTTATTTTAGCGCATATGAAATATCTTGTTAGAAATATTATATAAATATTCACCTTCATTCCTCTCTGGTATAATTCTTCCAGAAATATTAAAGGATAAAACATTTTAAGAAGGTAATTTATTTTTTCTAGAATTTAAATTTTTATGACAAAATATTACTTTTAAATAGAGAATTTTAAAAAATTGAAATTTTATATTTTTATTAAAGTAATTCGATTATATAAAAATTAAAAAATTAACGTCTATATAAGAATTAGAATTAATAATATATTCTTAAACGTATATTTTGGTGTAATTTGGATCCAGACTTACCTAAGGTAGTTAACGATTTAGTTCAATATAACCAATTTGACTAAACTTAATCAAACTTGTCTCAGTTTTACTTAAACTTGATTAAGCAGAATTTAATATAACATGACATGCATTTAGTTAAATTTAAATTCCATCCCAACTTGGATTAACTCAATTTGAATCTTACTTCAACTTGATTGAATCAGAATTTCATATAACATGAGTTTAGTTAAATTTAGCTTAGTTAAATTTAGCTTAATATGATTCCATCCTGGATTAGGATGGAATAATTTAAATTAACTTAAATCTGAATTAATTTGACTTTTAAGTTTAAACCAACTTAACTTGATTATTTGAATTTAATAAACTTGGTTTGTCTTAATTTAATATTTATTAGACTATACTCAGCCAACTTGAATTATAACTGATTTAAGTTATAGCTCAACTTAGTTAAATATGAGTTAATTTTAACTTGTTGTAAATTTATATGAGTTAATATTGTTCCAACTTAGTTTGACTTAGATAAAGTTTTATTTGGTTAAATATGAATTTATTTTAACTTATAAATGTAGATCTCTCTTAACTCAATTGAATGGAAATTTGCTTTAATTTACTTTGACATGAGTCTAAATTGACTTGTATGAACTTTTACTTGAGTTAGATTTAAATTTAATCAACTTAAATTTAAATAACTCAATTTGATTTAGGTTTAGATTGATTTAGCTTGACTATGGTTTAAATTGACTTAATTTGATCTTAAGTCTAATCTAGTAATATTTTACTTCATATTTTATAATTTAATATAAACTAAAATAAAAATTTAAATATAAAATAAAAAATATGAATAGAATTTTAATAGAAAAAGCAATATTAATCAAATCTATTATAAAAGATTATTAATATTAATATTTTTAAATTTTAATAATTATTTGATATTTATAATTTTTTAAATTTTATAATAATTAAAATAATTTATTTAAACTAAATAAAATTCACTAAATATTCAAATAAAAATATTTAAGAAATAAAATAACTAAGATAAAATCAATTTAAATTTAATATATTTAAATATCTTAAGATTTGTGAAATTTTTTATTCAAAGATAATATAAAAGTAAGTTTTACAGGAGAGAAAAAAAAACTACAAAATCTGTCAAAAAAGAAACAACTTGTAGTTCTGAACAAACTTTACTCCAAAAAACTTCAAAACTATATAGTTTGTAACAAACTCAATGTTTTACTCTCTAACTTTGTTTTCAGTGTCTCCTTAATAAAGGCCGTCGACTGTGTCCCCGCTAATCTCGTCACTGTCATCGCGAGTCTCGCCGGCAAGGTTGCCTTCATCGGCCAGATGCTCGCCGGAATATGTAGGAGAACGAGATTCAAACTGATACAATCACCTACCACCAAGGTACAGTGAAAACGCCTAAAAAACAGACACACTAACGACAAAAACAGCGACAATACAGCAAAAGAAGGTATTTTAATCATTTTGCTATTAGCATTTAAGTCTAGGCAACAATAACAGATGCAGGTCTTACTAATCCCTTATCACATTCAAAATCCTTTCAACAGAATTAAGAGCCACATTCAAAACTTAGTTTCATTTTTTAAAAACTTATACTATATATTTTTTAAACTAGAGAATAATATCCTTGTCCTGTGTAACAAAATTATTCTTCTCACTTTGGTTGCATTCCACTTTCGTTAGTCAGCATCATGCACGTCTTCCTCGTTTTAATTAAGATTTTCAAACTATTTGTTCGTTATAAAAAAGAACGCCACCACCGACTTTTGGAATTTCTCATACTTTTTTTTCATGTGGTCACAGACATAGAGATTCCAGAAAAATATGATAAAACCATTTCACCATTTTTGTTCGGTGGTTCTTGCTTTGTTCTTGCACCTGGGAATGACACGTAGAGTGACATTGATAGCATAAATAGTTATGCCAATCTATTAAGTCACTTATAATACAAATATCATCAAGTTTTAAATTTATTTTAAATTCCTTGCAATTTTTTTATTAATAATTTCTTTTTTATTTTGATATATAAGTCATCCTTCTTAATCCTAACTGACAGTCATAATCATTAAATGAGAATTGTATATATGAAAATAAATTGTTAAATTAATAAACAATTAGAGGGTCCATTTAAAATAAATAATTGTGAAAGATTATTAGAAAAAGAATATGATTTGTGTGTCTTGAACCAGTTGATCCCACTCCTCTACCAAACAAAGTAAACATTTTAAATTCTTTTGGTTTTTTACACCTGATGGATCTTCAGTGCGTGTTACATAAACACATGTATAAATACTTATCCAAATTGGTTGGTGACAAAACTATAATATATAATAATTTCATAGACATGATGTGAAAGGATGTCAATTTTTTAAAGAGAATAAAGGAAATAAACCTTTCAACTTCACACAAAGTTTATGTTTCAATCATACAATGAGAATATCCTCTTCTTTTTCAATTTCCAAGCTTACAGAAATATTGTCAACATTCAATATTGATTCCTTTCAAATAAAATATACTAGTTAAATAAAATACATAGCCATATTGATAAAGAACTATTAATTGAAGATTCAACGAGAAACCTCTATTCTTTTGAATAAGTATATAATTCTTCAATAACATCAAGAAATGACTCAAAACTTGATTAGAGCATTTTATGAAATTGATGTGAAAGGTGACCCAAAAAACGTTATTTTTAATGAGTAACGACGACTAAGATATTTGTAAAATAAAATTATCAATTTTTTAATCAGATTGTAATTTTTTATATCGTCTTAAGATTCACACCTTGAGAATCTATTTGAATTGTAAATACTTTATATAAAATCCCTAACCAACTCATCTTCCAAAAACATTTGGAGATAATAATAATAATAATAATAATAATAATAATAATAATAATAATAATAATAATAATAATAATAATAATAATAATAATAAATTGACAAATTTATTTCATTTATAGTTTAAGAAAATGGGAATGAAAACACATAATTATATATGGCAGACTTTACAATATCTCATGATTATTCCAGTTGGCTATCCAGCCGAACTTGGATTTCACCATTTCCAAAATAAACCTTTTAATTTTTTTAATTTAGAAAATGTATTTTATAATCGAAGAAAACTGATAAATTTGTTTTTAGTTTTAAAAGGTCATACATAAAAATTAAAACATTTTTTATTTCTCTAAAAACCATTATCTTTCTAAACTTAAATATTTTTTTTATTTCTCTAGATTTTATTGATATTTTTTTTTAATTGTCACAGAGAATTTGGATCACTTCTTTTAAATTTGCAATTGTGTATTAGTATGTTTTGTTTCAGTACCTGATAATAACCTAAAATATCTCTAACTGTTTTAAACAAATTTTCTACTTTTCACATTCTTTTATTATATATATATATATACACACACACAACACATAACAAAACTCTTGTTTGTTTTTTTTTTACTCTCACCATTTAAGCTGAATTTTAATATATGTATATTTTCTATTACATTAATATTCATAATTTCAACCTTATCTAGAAAATAACTAGTTTTCAAAATTTTAGTATTTTATTCAGGTGATACTTTTTGATAGTGATAAATTGATCAATGAATTCTTCCAAAACACCGTAAACAAGGTAAAATGGAAATAATAGATAAAATTTTTAAAACTTACTTTTAAATTTCGTAAATACATTATACATAATTTTTTCTAAATTTACAAAAATTAATTAACACATTTTTTATGAAATATGAATCTTATACTGTTGTAAAACATTAATCGGACACTTTTTGAACCAAATTTGATGAAAGACTTATAAAAATATATTATAATTTTGATAAAATTGATTAGAGAATAAAATATTAACTTCTACATTACTACTTTTCACCTAACTTTATATTGAAAATAAATGAAAAATTATAGGAATAATCATCTTTTAAGTCTATATTTTTTTGTTCAACTCTCATGCTGATCCTTGAATTTTTCTTTCCCAATTATCTATATAATTTACCTTTATTTTCAATTATAAAATTTTAATTTTGTGCTGTCACATTTTTCAAGTTCATATTCAAATTCTTCTTTTGCTATCATTTTTCAATTCTTATTTTACGTACTAAAACATTAATTTCGTATACAACTAACGCAAAATTTAAATTCTTGATAAACATCAATAATATTAAAAACGGAGTATCATCTTTCTGGACTTGAGAAACATTACAATAATTTTCTAATCTACTTATTAATTATTGCATATGGATATAAATCCACAGTTAAATTTAATACTCAGATTATTTTGTACAAATCCATATCTGTCCATAAATAAATTACTAAATTGTGATTATCTACATATCAAATCTGTTGATAATATTAATAGTAATAATATTATATTATTCATATATTATTATTATTAACTTTATTAATATTACTATTAATATTATTAATATTATTATTCATGTTATTAATGTCATTGATATTATTATTATTATTAATATTAATATTATCATTAATATTAATTTTGTTATTAATTTTAATATTATTATTATGTTGTTAATATTATTATTATTATTAGTAATCATAATAATGTCAAACATAATAATAATTATAATAGTTATAAAAAATAATAATAATAATTAAAATAGGATCATACAATATTTTTGGTGTAATGATTATAAGTTCTTTTAATAAATTAATAATAATAATAATAATAATATTATTATTATTATTAAAAATAATATATACGTTCTTTAGGTAATTATTTAGAAATAATTTTACCAATGCACTCTTCTTATTTACGAATTTCGTCTATTATCTATTGATTTTTACGTTAAATACAATTTTTTTATAATGAAATAATTAATATTTTGATATAATTGTAATTAGATTAATAGTTATAATTTTTAGATGAAGTCATTATTGTGGGTTAAATTTATCAAGATTGATGTTTGAAATTTAAAAAATTATTATTTTACATGCGTTATTGGTAGGAGCAGAAGATAAGAGAACATACGAATAGAAAATAGATAAATTTTGTCTTCATATATTTTTATTATATATCTCGTATTTATAAATATTGTATGTTAATATAGCATTTTACATGTGTTATTATTTCTACATAGAAGATAAGAGAACATACGAATAGACAATAGATAAATTTTGTCTCCATAGTTATTAGATATCTCGTATTTAGAAATACTATATGTTAATATATATATATATATATATATATATATATATATATATATATATATATATATAATAACTCGTAACCTTATTATGTCAATATTAAAGGTTTTTTATATATAAATTCTTCTCAAAAATTTAATTTAAAAAGATCACTTTCAATTTTCAAGTAATTAAATAAATATTGCAAGTAGTTTAATGAATTGATGATGTAATAAGTCATATTTCTATATTTTTAAATAATTTTGTTGTTCATAATATTAAGGTTAGTATTGTGTAAGTCTTATTCTGATGGGTTTGGTCATTCATTCGGTGCTTTGTCAAAGAAAATATAAAAATATTTTTAAAAGAAAATTATATCTAACTCGAAACCTCTTAATAATATTTTTTTTATAGTTAACCAAACTTATTTATTGTTATAAACGAATTACAGAAATAAATATAAATAGATCATAAAACTTAATTCATATAACTTACTTTAAATAACTCTCAAATTCAGGTAACAATTAATAAATCAGCTCCATAATGAAATAAATTATAGATTCATACTTAAAAATAAAATATTTTAAAAAATAGCTATAAAAAAATTTTCAAAAGGTCAATAGAGGAGAAGACACACAACTTAAATATTTTAATTTAAAGTATCTCCAACATCTCATGATCCAATTTATCATTTTCTTTTATCTCAAAATTAATTTACACCTTACACCGACCCAGAAATATGACCACAAAAGAAAGAGGACAACAAGAAAATGTCAAAATGGAAAATTAAAAGTTTGATATTAGACTCATATTAAAAATTTTAAATTATATAGTTAAATAGAAGTATTTGTTGTTAAAGCTAATACATTCATTCACACTGCTTTGAGACTGACTGGACAACCTAACAAGACAGTAAATTAGATTACCTAACCAAATTTTTGATCATTAAAACAATGAAATGGAGGCTGAGAATTGAGCATTGCAAGAAACGTGAAACATACGAAACATTACAAAATCACCACACTCACCAATTCTACATATTTTACGTGTAGGCCATGCCATCACTTGGTTTTTCTTTGTTTCTTTAGAAACTACGACAAAACCAACACTCAAGGATTTCAAAAATAAAAAACACAAATAATTAACACCCTCTTGAAATATTTTAATATAAAACACTAATCATTGCTATAAATAATTAAATGTTTCCATGAGAAATTATGGAAAAAAAAAATATAAAGAATAGAAACTATTCATTATTACTTATTATAGTAGAAAAATTTGCAGAAATTTCTATTTGAGTCTATACTTGACTAATACTGGAATCCATCTTTTACGGCAAAAATTGATGTAGCTTTTGGATATATTGAAAATATAATATGTATAAAATTTATAATCCAATATTAAATTAGTCTTCAAAATATATATAAAATAGGGTCAATTGTGATGCTTGTAGTAACAGGCGGTGGAAAACTGAAGCGTGAGTGTGATGCCAAAGCATCATCAATTAGATAACTTAGATAACTTGTTTGGCTAATTCACGCATTTCAAATCTTCTTCTTTTTGGTTTTTCTCTGTTTCGGAAAATCGCACGAAATCACCCTTAATTGTTTCTTCCACTCTGCCATAAGCTACTCAAGAAAAAAACTAAAAAGAAGCGACAAAATCGGCACTTGCCTCTCCAGAAAGCAACAAGATTGGTTGCTTCCTTCCTATTTCTTTGTTTTGGATAGTTTTTCGCGTGAAGAAGAGAAGTTTGCGGAAAAGGGTGTGTAGGCATTTTGCGAAAAGAAAGGAAGAAGAAGGAAAGAATGCGACTTGGGAAATACGAGTTGGGTAGGACCCTTGGTGAAGGCAATTTTGGTAAAGTCAAGTTAGCTAAGCACACTGATTCAGGTCAACTTTTTGCTGTTAAGATCATTGAGAAGAACAAGATCATCCATCTCAACATAACAAATCAGGTCTGTTCAACAAAACTACTTCTTACTTCTCTCTCTTGTTTTGTGCTTCTTCATTCAGATTTCTGTCAACTGCAGTCATCTATCTTTTGGGCCCTTCTGATGAGAAAACTCATCTTCACTAATGTTTTTTGAAATGCACATCATAAAATAATTTGAGTCTCTCTGGTGAAAATTGCAGATAAAGAGGGAAATAGCTACCTTAAAGCTCCTCAGACATCCTAACGTTGTTAGATTATACGAGGTACTTCCATGAATATATATTTTTCAATTGAAAAACAATATCCGAATCCCAAGTGATTGCATTTCACTAATCTTATACAAGTTTATATGCCACTCCTGCAAATTGTATTGCCACTGAATTTTTTTATGGACGGAATCTTTTTAAGAATGTATTATATATTATTTAAACCCCTTTATAATTTTTTTATATTTTTTAAAATTAATTAAGGAGAATTAACAAAAGTATCAAAAAAAGATGAATATAGAGAAAAATAAAATTAAAATGTTAGTGTGGTTAACTTTTTTCTGGAGTGAGTAATTACTATTGTGTCTCACTTGCAAATCCAAATCCGGATCTGACAGGTAACCTACATCTGGCATGTTCGTTAAGCCGAACATGTCAAAATCTATGGTGTTGGATCTGACATATATTACAAAGAAAACTTAACCATATGTTTTAGCAGAATGAACAATGAACAGTTGAGCTGATGCACAATTTTGTTCTTTCAACATGACTTTTGAACACCTGTAACTTCATAGAGGAATTATTAAGTCATAAATGTAATAGAAAAAAAATAATCTATACAAATCTGGCTTGTGAATTAGGTTTATTGATGTCAGTAGGTGTCATGTCAGTATTAAGTTTTTCTGAGGAAAAAACAAAAACTATTACTATAGCACATGCTTTTGTTTGGATAGAAAAGGGGAATCATGACAGTGGTTTCTCTTAAATTTAAAAAAAATTAAATTAAAATCACACATAATTTAAATTTTAAAAACTAAAAATGTAAACAAATAAACTTATTAGATTAAGTTTTTTATAATAATTTTTTACCTGTCTTTTACCTCACCCCCATGTCAAACTGTGTGTATGTATATATTTAATGTTAATTGCACAACAGTCATATCAACCCTACTTTATTACATATTTTATTTTCCTACTAAGTTTTATTGAATCAATTATTATTATTTTGATTTGCTGAGTTCATGAATGAGTTTTGTAGATGTTGAACTGAGTCATAGCACCAACTTTTCCTCCAATTCTGATGTCACGGACGGTGACAGATACAGATAGTTTTATTTCATTTTACTATATTCATTCACGCCATTGAGTTTGACAGAGATCAAATTCATCTTTATATAATAAATAATCAAGTATTATTAATTTCTTTAAAACTTATTATTTAATGTGTATTCTTGCGTGGACTGTGGACTGTACTTGCTAAGCACAGTATAAAATGTAGGTGGTGAGTGAATGATTAACATGTGGCATTGGTGCTTACGTGGATTCCACTCCAATTCCATTGCATCCCAATTGTGAAAAACCATTAAAAAAATGTTGCACATGATTAAACAATGTCAGGAGCACATATTTTATTCAAATCCTATGGTCCCACCATATGCTTATAGACCAAAATTTTGTTCCTTATTTTATTGATTCTGTTTCTCTTGTTACAAACGTTATGGGTTGGACCTTTGGCACATTAAAGTAATCTATTGCATTATTTATTTATGTATTTGGTAGAGTAATCTTTTACTAATGTAGCATGTATTTCTATCATTGATGCTTCTAATTATAATTGTTAATGATTACAATCACGCAGGTCTTGGCTAGCAAAACAAGAATTTATATGGTACTTGAGTATGTGAATGGAGGAGAGTTATTTGATATAATTGTAAGACTAAGTTACTTTTTATTGATTTTGTGATTCAGAGTTAAAATTTTATAGTGGTGTAAAAGTACATCACTATAACATGTTTTCTCTTGTGATTTATGACCAATGGCATTTGATGAATTAACTGTATTCATAGGTATCCAAAGGTAAACGTTCCGAAGGTGAAGTTAGAAAGCTGTTCCAACAGTTGATTGATGGGGTGAGCTACTGCCACACAAAAGGTGTCTTCCACAGGGATCTCAAGGTTTTTTTCTCCCTTTTAAACTTCAAATTGCACCACATAGTTATCTTTTGTCTTGCATTTTTGACACAAGTGCTGCTATGTCCTTGCAGCTTGAGAATGTACTAGTGGATAACAAAGGAAACTTGAAAATAACTGATTTTGGTCTCAGTGCTTTACCTCAGCATCTTAGGGTAAGATGTTATTATGCTTTCACACACTTTAGGTAAATCATATCATCTTTGTTACTGGCTTAACCATGTGAAAATTTTCAGGCAGATGGATTGCTGCATACAACATGTGGAAGTCCCAATTATGTTGCACCCGAGGTTCTTGCTAATAAGGGCTATGATGGTGCAACATCAGATGCATGGTCATGTGGTGTTTTGTTATATGTAATCCTAACAGGATGTCTACCTTTTGATGATAGAAATATTGTAGTTCTCTATCAGAAGGTATATTCATATTTTGCTACAATGTTCTTTCACCTAGTTAGTATATTAGTTTCATAAATGAATTCACATTTTGTTTTTCTATAGATTTTCAAAGGAGATTTTCAGATACCAAAATGGCTGTCACCAGGCGCCCAACACTTGATAAAGAGGATTCTTGATCCTGACCCTGAAAAACGGATAACAATGGCTGGGATCAAAGAAGATCCGTGGTTTAAGAAGGGCTATGTTCCAGCAAATCCTGAAGATGAGGATGTGTATGTTGACAATGAAGTCTTTTCCATCCATGAAGAGGTATTATACTTGTGTCCTTGCACCCCCCTCTTTTTTGTTTTTCTCTTGTAATCTAAAACTATTCTTGTGGTGGTGATAGCCAAATGAATCAGAACAGAGGAATTCAGGATCACCGACCCTTCTCAATGCATTTCAGTTGATAGGGATGTCTTCATGCCTAGACCTCTCTGGCTTCTTTGAAAAAGAGGTGACCATGAATTTCAATTTCTACTATTACCAACCCTTGTCAATGCATTTCAATTTCTACTATTACAAATTTTATGCACCACTTTCCAGTGTCTTTAAACTCAGTTTTATGCACAATGTGGTTTGAGTAACAGGATGTCTCTGAGAGAAAGATAAGATTTACATCAAATCTTTCAGTTAAAGATCTGATTGAGAGGATTGAGGACACTGTGACAGAAATGGAATTTATAGTCCAGAGGAAAAACGGCAAAGTATGTTTGTTAAGGCTGTTTTTTTTATTTCTGACAATCTTGCAAATAAGCTGAACACTAACAATTTAATATTTCAGTTTGAAGTGAGTTGGGAGAACAAGGTGCACAAAACTGTTGGATGGCTTTCAGTGGCAGTAGAGGTAATGCATGTTTAGAATGAGGCTAATCTTTACATATAGTTTGTTAATAATAAGAAAAGTAACTTCATTTCAAATATAACAGGTGTTTGAAATAAGTCCATCATTGTATGTGGTAGAACTAAGGAAGTCTTGTGGAGATGCTTCTGTATATAAACAGGTATTTTGTTTATACTCTTTTTCTCTATTCATGTGCTGAAATCAGAGGCTGATGCATGTTTCTTCTTTCATATGGTACAGTTATGCAACAAATTATTGAATGATTTGAGTGTCCCCCAAGCAAGGGTTTGTGAAGATGGCTGATAACATGTACAAAAATGAATTGTAAAATGCATTACTATAGCTATTAAGAGGAAGAAAAATGCACAGATGTTAGATAGGCATGGCATGGTTGTACTTTTGAGTTCAGCAATCCATCAAAGGGTTGAAGTGGAAACATTTGTAAACTTGATTATTCTTCGTTGTTCTTTTTGTGATTTATTTAAATAATTCTTAGAAGTTATTATCAATAACGAAAATAAAAATAAGTTCAAAATTAAGCACAATATATTTAAACTAAGAAATATTTCTGATTTGTATAATTTTTTAACAAATTAATTCATTTATTGTCTTTTGAAAAACTATTTTTTTAGATAAAATTTTATATTAAATTTTCCTCATTTTATTTTTATTGTGATTAAGGATCTTTTACAAGTCATTTTGACTGAGAGATCTTTCCCATCACATCTTTTAAATCAGAGGTTCATGGAGTATAATGTTGTTTTCACAAATAAATTATAAATTTCCTTTAATCACAAAAAGTTTCATCATTAAAACATTTCAACTCAAAGACAAATTATATGTTAATTATATTTCACTATTTTTCTCCCATAATTTCATATATAATAATAATAATATTATTATTATTAAACAATTGAATTAAAATAAAATAAAAAAACAAAATTGAATACAATTAACAACAATGAAATATACGTTAAACAATAAATAAATATAATAATCAAATTCATTATATATATATATATATATATATATATATATATATATATATAATAGAAATAAATTTACCACAAAATATTACACCATTTCAAAAAAAAAATTACTAAACAAATTTAGATATTAACAACATAGTATTTACAAAAAAAACATAAATTGATACCCAAAATAACTATGATAATGAATCTTATTTAACAAAATCATTACAAAACTTTGTAACTCTAATAAAGTAACATGTTGTCATTATGTTATTTTAATCTTTCTATAAAGTCATTTATAATTTTATTTAAAGTATCACATAATTTCATATTTAATAAAATTAATTATATTATAGTTAATAAAATATAACACATATATTTTTTTACTAGCAGTAAAAGCATAGAAACTATGGTACACATTCTTTTATGATAATAAAAAGTAATAAATACAAAAAAATAAATCTGATATAAGTTGTATTACAATAATGAAAAATAATTACTAAAACATAAAAGGTAAAATTTTAATAAAATATGTAAAACATAGTAATAAAAGTAATTTACTTTCATTAATTATTGTAATTATAATAAAAAAACATTTATTTTATGAGGAGTTCTCATTTAGAGTAATTTTATTATAGATTATGAAAACTAAAATGCTGGTTAAACAGTTAAAAAAATCAATCCTCATTATTAAATGTAAAAGAAAATTATCTTTTATTAATTATTCTAGTGATGCCATAAAACACTTTCATCTTTTATCACAACTTCTCCCTATGGTATTTCTTGTAAATCATATAAACTAAAAAATTTGGTAACATTAGGATATGAAGGGGAAAAAAGATTTTTCAAAAAATGATTATAGAAACCAATTCTCATTATTAATTGTAATAAATATGAAAATTTGAAAGGGAAAATAAGAATATCACATTAATTAAATATTAAATATTTGTAAAAAAATCATTTTCTTTCTCAATTTATCCAATATTATTATGATTATAATTTTTAATATTGGTTTCTTACTCAAACTAAGATTTCAAAATAATATATTCAAAGAAAAGTTCCTCCTTTATCACATTTCAGCATTTAAAAATTCTCAATTCTTTTTTTTTCCCTAATTCTAATAATAGTGTAAAATGAGCCTTTGAATTAGAATCTTTTGTAATTTATTTGTTGATTTAAGGTTTACTTCTTTCTATATTTCCTTATTACTTTATAAAATTATAATTTATTTTCATTAATCCTTTTAATTATGAGTAATGCGCAATTAAGAGTTTTTATATTACTTTAAACTACATTTTGATTGATATTTGATATTAGTATAAGAAAATGGTGAATAGGTCAACTTAATTCCTCCTCCTAAAAATATTTGACTTGTTGAGTAATTAATTTTAAATTATATATACAATTTTAAAACTTTTAACTCACATATATCTCACATAAAAAAAATGTTGAACAAAAAAAATTCACTTAACTAAACAACAAAATTAAATATAATTAATAATAAAAAAATATAATTTCAGGAAAAACAAAAATAAACATTCATAACAGAAATAGTTTATAGTAACAATAATTTAACTTCATTAAAATAATAACAATAATTCTAATTTATAACAATATTTTTGTCCTGTCATCATCAAACGAGGATAAATTAAAATTCTCTCTCTATATATATATAAAATCTGATGATATAATACAATAAATTTAATAAACTTTAGTGTGCTATGTTTAAGTTTATCTCATATTTACTAAATCAGTTTAAAACTTATCTATTGAATGTGACATTTCAAATATTTAGTATAATTAACAAATTTGTATTGAAAATTACAAATGTAAAACTGTATTAAAATATGACCACCTTTATGTGTAAACTAGTTTGACTGAATACACAGTAGTTCAAAAAGTAAATCGATCTTATTAGCAAATTCAACTACTCCACAAAAGTAATAAGATAATCCCTTTACACCACCATTTATATTAAAGTTAACCATTTCAACCTATAGAGTGATCCCTTTTCTCCACCAGTTACATGTTACACATAAATGATATACATTGTTAGTAACTTCTGTAACAAAGTTAAACAGTTACAGTATTGGATATTTCAATAATCATAAAGCTAAATTATTCTAGTTAACTATTTCTGGTCAGATAATAACCTTATGATAACTATTTGCAATATAAAATATATGAATGTTATTTTATAAAAAAATTACAAAAAATATAAATATATATTAAAAACTATAGAGGATGTAACTTGATGACTGCAATTTTGTCATAAACTTAATTATTTAATTTGAATATATATTGGCTATATTTCTTTACCAATTGTGTTAAAAATTGTGTAACTGATATATATATATATATATATATATATATATATATATATATATATATATATATATATATATATTTATTCAATTTAACTTGTTTGCAGTTGTGCTGGAATGTGTTGCTACTGTTGTTTAGATATTTGTTTCCGAGAGGTGGTCTAATGTAAGTTTGATCAAAACATATATAGTAGTGCATACATTATATTTCTAAATAAAAGTATATGTTTGTGCATGCATTAATATTATAGGTTTCAATCTCTATAAAATTGATGTGCATGTATAATTAAGTTTTTCTATTTATATATTCTGTATATCTTATTGTAATATAAAACTTGTAATTTATTGTATAATTAAGTTTTTTTATTTGTGTTTTCTATTTATCTTAGTGTATTCTAAAACTTGTAGTTTATTGTAAACTTTAATCAGTTGCATATATTCTAAAATAAATATGACTTCTGCAGTATAGAATCATATTTATCAATAATATTCCAATCAAAAAAGTAATTAAAAAAGTTATATTTATTATTATTTTTCTTTAATTCTGGTATTATTTTTTTTTTGAAGTTTTTTATAAATTAAAAATTAAATAAAAAAGACTTTCCTAAATCCCTCGCACTAATTCTCCAAATTGTCGTTTGAAATTTGAGTTTCCCTCCAAATCATAACATCCTCAATCCTTCTCATCTCCATTTACGTCCGTCTCATTTCGTATTCTTCATCTACTCCACCACTACTAACTTTATAAAAGAAGTTGCTTCAGAGAAGATGGAACCCTTTGGCAAATGATTGGTGAATGAGAGGAAAGGACAACGGTTTCAAAATCTACAAGACATGCTTTGTTTTATTTAATTATTTAATTATATAATTATTCGTTTTTTAGGTTCGTGAGGTTATAGCAAAGTGTTATTGTTTGAAGATTGTATCTTAGGAATCCTAAAAACTTATATTGAATTGGTGAAATATTTAAACACTGACATAGGAATTATGTTACACTGTACACCATCAAATTTATGTAAATTCTAAATTGTGTAAACCCTAAATTCTTTAAAGACTGAAAAAAACCTTTATACTTATTATTAGGTTACAATTAAGTCTAATCTCATTTTGAAATGTAGATAAACAATTGATTTAGTAGGAAACATGTAATTAGAGATTTAGATACTATATGTAATTAGAAAGATTATTTTTCATGTGTCAAACATCCAATTTCAAATGTTAAAAAAGTTAATCATTCAATTTTAATTGTCTTGCTTGTTCAAGTTTGAATTTTATCTTCTTTATAATTTTTTTTTTCTTTAGAGAAAGTAAAGTTTTATCTTTTAAAAAAAAAATTAAAATCTGACCGACCCACGGGCCAACCCCTAACCCGTTTTTCAGCAAAATTTTCTCTATTGGGCCACAACCTAAATTTCCAGCGGGCCTGCACAATTTTCCCTTCCCTTCGCGCGACCAATAAAAAGAGGCGGGGAAATGCCACTTTCAGTTTTTTTTTATTAAAGATTGTGAAGAGGGGTTTAAAGTGGTGAAAATTTAATCAATTGGTCACTTTTTTTACTTACTTAGTTCATACTCTCATAGATCAAATCGGAAGAAATTGAAAATTCGCAAGACGAAATTGAAAATTCCCAAGACGAAATTGAAAGATTCAGAGCAAAAAAGAAGATGCAAGAAGAACTTGAAAGATTCAGAACAAGAAAGAAGCAAGTAAGAAAAGAGGCAAGCATCTTTGAAAAGTCCAGGTATGATTTTCAGGAGGAATTGAGAATTGTTATGGCGTGATATGATGATATTATACTCTGTTTGTAAATCTCAACTCATAATAAAAACACTAGAAAACAGAGAACTAGAAAAGAGGAAACAAGGAATAAAAAAAAAATAATCAAATCAGCAGTTCTTGCCGCTCATTCCCACCACCACAGCACTTCTCTCTCTTCGTGAACACCGTTGGTAGTTTCTCCAAGAATTCTGCAACCTAAATCCTCATGTCACTCTTCAATTCCTCTTCTTCTCCCATCGCTTCGGTCCCGTGATCCCATTGTAATCGTTTTTCTCTCTCTATCATGGCCACACCTTCAAACTCCGGCCAGACCCTGCCACCAAACCACGTCACCTCCTCCACCGTGGCTACACACAACCAAGCATTGGATCGTAACCTTGATCCTGGTTTCAAGCGCTTCCTTTTCGACGCATGCCGCCTCCACCATTGAAGTTTCCTCTTCTCTGCCCTCGCCGTCGTCGACCGCCGAGTCCACACACGATTCCTTTCCGTTCCCAAAACCGGTGCCGCTTTTGTTTGTGTCTCTTTCAAATTTCATTTTTCCAACCCTAATTTTGATGATGCGTAGTGAGTGAATTGAGGCAGAAGGGGTTGAAAAATGAGAGGCTAAGATGTTGGGCCTCATTTGAAGGTCGGGGTTCTCCTCAGGTGTTTGCACCTTCCCTTTCTCAAATTTAGATCCTGTAATGTTAATTTGGATCCTGCAAAACATGAAGCACTTTAGATGGATTCATTATCCATATTAGAAAAGTGAGAAAGTGAGACTTTGAATCTGGGTTTAATTTATAAAGTTGCATTTGCAATTTGATGCGTGGTGGATGTTGTATGAACTTTACAAAATTTAATATTGTTAATGCATGAGATGAAATCATTATTGATTATTAGGAAAGATAACTGGTAGTTTGGTAGTATTGTAGATTTGCCACACGAGGCATGAAGGTCCCAAGTTTAGAATTTAATTTTTTATTTTGATATTGTTAAATTAGTATGTTTGAGAGTTTGATTATGAGTTTAAATTGAAATTGAAATATTTTTATTTTTGAAAAAGGGTGTGACATTATTGATTATTTAGAAAGATAATTGATTATTAGATATTAATGTAGACTTGGTAGATAAGAAATGAAGGTTTCAATTATTGTTTAGAATTTTATTTCTCAATTAGATGATCTTAATTTAGTATATTTGAGACTGAGTTTAATTGAAATGGTAAAGTTTTAGATTGTGAAATTGTTATGACTATGACGATTGGTTTTTATATATTAGACTTAAGCATCTCAACCTTTTGTCTCTCTTATTTTAAAATAATAATATTGTTTTTAACTTCGTAAATGTTTTTATATAAATATAGTTTTTTGAAATTTTTTTCCTCTTTAATTTTATTTTATTCTAAAACAACTTATTCTATTTTTTTATTTTTATGATTTTGAAACATTTATTTATACTTTTCAACTTTTTATTTTTTTAAACATTATTTTTTCATATTTAAATGATTTTATAGAAATATTATAATTTGTTATTGTTTATAATGATAATTTTTATTTTTCTAAACAGTACACTTTTATATATATTTTTTTCAACTTTGAATTTATACCTTATTATATATATATTTTTTAAAATATACTTTTTAAAATTTTATTTTCCACAAAGGTTCCAACTATTTTTTAGAATTTTATTTCTTAATTCAATGATTTCAAATTGGTATATTTGAGATTTGAGGTTCCTCTATGGGATTTTGGATTGTGGAATTGGTGTGATTACGATAATGATTGCTATGATATATTGGATTATTGATCTCAACCTTTTTCCTCTCTTATTTTTTAAATTATAATATTATTTATACTTTTTTAAATGTTTTTATGTAAATATAGCTTTTTGAAAATTTTTTCTTTTTAATTTTACTTTATTTTAAAACAGTACTTGTTCTACTATTTTATTTTTATGCTTTTGAATCATTTATTTATACTTCACAACATTTTTTTTAAGCATTATTTTTTCTTATTTAAATGATTTTAGAGAAATATTATAAGTTGTTATTGTTTATAATGATAATTTTTACTTTTCTAAACAGTACACTTTTACACTTTTATATATTATTTTCAACTTTAAATTTAGACTTTATTATATTTTTATTAAAATATATTTTTTAAAATTTTAATTTGTCTGAAAAGACATGAAAATCTTAACTGTTGCTTGAAATTTTATTTTTTAATTCGATAGTCTGAAATTTGTATATTTGAGATTTGAGTCTTGGTTATGAAATTTTGGATTACAGAATTGCTCAAGATAATGATTGTTTTGATATGTTGAACTTATTCATCTCAACCTTTTGTCTTTTATTTTAAAATTATAATATTATTTTTACCTTTTTAAAAGTTTTTATATAAATATAGCTTTTTGAAAACTTTTTCTTTTTTAATTTTACTTTATTTTAAAACAATACTTATTCCACTCTTTTATTTTATGTTTTTGAATCATTTATTTATACTTCTCAACATTTAACTTTTTTAAACATTATTTTTTTATATTTAAATGATTTTATGAAAATATTACAATTTGTTATTGTTTATTATGATAATTTTTACTTTTTCAAACAATCCATTTTTACACTTTTATATATATATATATATATATATATATATTATTTTCAACTTTGAATTTATACCTTATTATATTTTTTTAAAATTCTATTTTTCGAAGAAAGCATGAAGGTCTCAACTATTGCATTGAAATTTTATTTTTTAATTTGATGGTCTCAAATTGGTATATTTGAGATTTGAGCTTCGGATATGGGATTTTGGATTGTGGGATTGTTGAGACTACAATTATGATTGTTTTGATATCTTGGACTTATCCATCTCAACCTTTTGTCTTTCTTATTTTAAAGTTATAATATTATTTTTTTTCTTTTTAAATGTTTTTATATAAATATAGCTTTTTGATAATCTTTTCTTTTTTAATTTTACTTTATTTTAAAACAATACTTATTCTATTCTTTTATTTCTATGTTTTTGAATCATTTAATTGTTCTTCTCAATATTTTACTTTTTTAAATATTATTTTTTCATATTTAAATGATTTTATAGAAATATTATAATTTTTTATTGTTTGTAATGATAATTTTTACTTTTTCAAACAATATTTTTACACTTTTATATATATTATTCTCAATTTTGAATTTAGACCTTATTATACTTTTTTTAAAATATATTTTTTAAAACTCTATTTTCTTGGAAAAGGCATGAAGGTCTAAATTATTGCTTGAAATTTTATTTTTTAATTTGATTGTCTTATTGGTATATTTGAAATTTGAGTCTCGGTTGTAAGATTTTGGATTGTATGATTATTGAGACAGCAACGATGATTGTTATGATAGGTCGAACTTATCTATCTCAACCTTTTATCTCTGTTATTTTAAAATTATAATATTATTTTTACCTTTTTAAATATTTTTATATAAATATAACTTTTTAAAAAAAAATTCTCTTTTAATTTTACTTTATTTTAAAACAATACTTATTCTATTTTTTTATTTCTATATTTTTAAATTATTTATTTATAATTCTCAAAATTTTACTTTTTTAAACATTATTGATTCATATTTAAATGATTTTATAAAAATATTATAATTTCTTATATTTTATAATGATAATTATTACTTTTTCAAAAAATACATTATTATATTTTTATTTTTATTATTTTTAATTTTGAATTTAAACCTTATTATATATTTTTTGAAATATATTTTTTAAAATTCTATTTTTTTAACAAAATATATTTTTTAGTTTAATTAATGAAAAAATAATAGTGTCTGTGAAAGCGAATTTGTGCGTGATCATGAATCAGTTTTATAATTAATTGGTTCATAATTGATTTTCATTGCGGATGGTTCAAAACTGTAAAAGGGGAATAAATTCTCGGAAGTGAGAAATCCTTCAGAAAGTTGAAAAAAAACAAGAAATTGAAAACAAGAGTTTCTACATGCACAAAACAAATCACTTACGCAAGACACAGTTATGGGGATCACAATCCAATTTACAGAGTACAATATAGAAGTTATTACAGAAGCAGATTGAAAGAAAGAAAAAGTGGGTCTCAGATCATTGAGGATTCAGAATCAAGAAAGGAAGAAGAAAGAGTCTTTCTGAGAGTTGCACGCAGAGGTATGGTTCTGGAAATTTGATGATGGTCTTTGATTGTTCGTAAGTGTCGATTTGGTGTGCTTCTCTTGTTCTTCCTTGTTTTTTTATACATTATTTGCTCTGCGTCATATTATTATGCATGTTCTTGTGTAATTCTTGGCCCTGTTATTGAAATTCCAAATAAAAATCTCAGAAATTCAAAGGGACTAAACAATCAGTAGTAATCAAAAAGAAAAGAATAGAACAGAGATGTAAGAAGTGAGCTTTTGATATTTTCTCTGGAGTAACCCAAGCACCCACACTTCACCTTCCCCTTTATCCTTGTCTCTTCTTCTTCATCGTTTCGCTCTTTCCCTTTATCTAAGAAAAATCTACTTAAGGCACACAGGGATCATATAGCTTGGTTTTACCTTTCTAAGGGGAGAAAATAGGGAAATATGGCATTTGCAGGAACAATTCAGAAGTGTAAGGTTTGCTTCAGATGCCACCACTGCAAAGGAACACTCAAGCTTAGCAACTATAACTGTTCTTCGCTGCAAGCACCATGGCAGTCACCTATTCCTTCCTAATCAGTAACAACACCTTCTTAATCAGTGCCTTATTGTTTCTTTCGGATGGCTAGTCAGATAATATCTTTCTAAAATTCTATTTTCTCGAGAAGAGAAGGTATGAATTTCTCAATTATGGTTTGAAATATTATTTTTTTAATTCGATAATTTTAAATTGATATATTTAAGATTTAAGTTTTGATTTTAAATTATATGGTTGTTGAAAGTGGTATAATGATAATTTTGATATATTAGACTTATTTATATCAATTTTTTGTCTCTCTTATTTTAAAATTATAATATTATTTGTACTTTTTTTAAAAAATTTTATATAAATATAGCCTTTTGAAATTTTTTCTTTTTTAATATAATTTTATTTTAAAACAATACTTAATCTACACTTTTATTTCTATGTTTTTGAATAATTTATTTATATTTAGGAATATTTTACTTCTTTAAACATTATCTTTTCATATCTAAATGATTTTATAAAATTATTATAATCTATTATTTTTCATATTTAAATGATTTTATACAAATATTATAATCTATTATTTATAATTATAATTTTTACTTTACCAAACAATACATTTTATACTTTTATATATATTTTTTTAACTTTAAATTTAGACTTTCTTATATTCTTTTTAAAATATAATTTTTAAAATTTTATTTTTTGGAGAAAGCATGAAGGTGTTAGCTATTGTTTGAAATTTTATTTTTTAATTTGATGGTCTCAAATTGATATATTTAAGATTTGAGTCTCGATTGTGGGATTTTGGATTATAGGATTGTTGAGACAGGATTATTGATTTGATATGTTGGACTTATCCATTTTAACCTTTTCCCTCTCTTATTTTAAAATTATAATATTATTTTTATTCCTTTTTATATAAATATAGTTTTTTAAAAAAATTTCTTTTTTAATTTTATTTTATTTTAAAACAAGACTTATTCTACTATTTTATTTCTATATTTTTGGATCATTTATTTATACTTCTCAACATTTTACTTTTTTAAACATTATTGTTTCTTATTTAAATGATTTTATAAAAATATTATAATTCTTTTTTGTTTATAATTATAATTTTTACTTTTTCAAACAATACATTTTTATATATATTATTTTCATTTTGAATTTAGACCTTATTATACTCTTTTTAAAATATACTTTTTAAAATTCTATTTTCCTGAAAAGGCATAAAGGTCCAAACTATTACTTGAAATTTTATTTTTTAATTTGAAGGTCTCAAATTGGTATATTTGACATCTGAGTCTTTATTGTGTGATTTGGGATTATATGATTGTTGAGACTGCGAATAGATTGTTTTAATAGGTTGGACCTATCCATCTCAACTTTTTGCCTCTCTTATTTTAAAATTATAATATTATTTTTACCTTTTTAAATGTTTTTATATAAATATAGCTTTTTGAAAAAAAATTTCCTTTTTTATTTTACTTTATTTTAAAACAGTACTTATTTACTCTTTTATTTATATGTTTTTGAATCATTTATTTATATTTCTTAACTTTTTACTTTTCTAAATATTATTGTTTCATATTTAAATGATTTTATAGAAATATTATAATTTTTTATTGTTTATAATATAATTTTTACTTTTATCAAAGAATATATTTTTACACTTTTATGTATATTATTTTTAACTTTGAATTTAGACTTTATTATATTCTTTTTAAAATTTTATTTTCGTGAGAAGGCATGAAGTTTCCAACTAATGCTTGGAATTTTATTTTTTTAATTCGATGATTTTAAATTGGTATATTTAAGATTTGAGCCTCGGTTGTGGGATTTTGGATTGTAGGATTTGTGAGATTGTGATGATGATTTTTTTGATATGTTGGACTTATCCATCTCAACCTTTTGTCTCTCTCATTTTAAAATTATAATATTATTTTTACCTATTTAAATGTTTTTATATAAATATAATATTTTACGAAAATTATTTCTTTTTTAATTTTACTTTATTTTAAAACAATACATATTGTACTTTTTTTTTATGTTTTTCAAGTATTTACTTATACTTCTACACATTTTATTTTTTAAAATATTATTGTTTCTTACATAAATGATTTTATAGAAATATTATAATTTGTTATTTGTTTGTAAGGATAATTTTTACTTTTTCTAAACAATACATTTTTACACTATTTTATATATACTATTTTTAACTTTGAATGTTGACCTTATTATATTTTTTTTAAAATATACTTTTTAAAATTCTATTTTGTTAAGAAGAAATGAAGATTTCAACTATTGCTTAAAAATTTATTTTTTAATTTGATGGTCTCAAATTTGTTTATTTGAGATTTGAGAGTGCAATGATTTTATTGTTTTGATATGTTCGACTTATTCATCTCAATCTCTTGTTTTCTTATTTTAAAATTATAATATTATGTTTACCTTTTTAAATGTTTTTATATAAATATATCTTTTTTAATTTTACTTTATTTTTAAAACAATACTTATTCTACTTTTTTGTTTCTATGTTTTCAAATCATTTATTTATGTTTTTTAATATTTTACTTTTTTAAACATTATTTTTTCATATTTAAATTATTGTATAGAAATATTATAATTTGTTATTGTTTATAATGATAATCTTTACTTTTTCAAACAAATTTTATATATATTATTTTCAACTTTGAATTTAGACCTTATTATATTCTGTTTAAAATATATTTTTTAAAATTCAATTGTCCTGAGAAGGTGTGAAGGTCACAACTATTGCTTTGAATTTTATTTTTTAATTCGATAGTCTCATATTGGTATATTTGAGATTTGGTCCTCAATTGTGGGAATTTTGGATTGTAGAATTGCTGAGAAATGTGATAATTATTGATTTGATATGTTGGACTTATCCATTTTAACCTTTTGGCTCTCTTATTTTAAAATTATAATATTATTTTAAATTTTAATTTTTTATATAAATATAACTTTATTTTACTATTTTATTTATGTGTTTTTGAATCATTTATTTATATTTCTCAACATTTTACTTTTTTTTAACATTATTGTTTCTTATTTAAATGATTTTATAAAAATTTTATAATTCTTTATTGTTTATAATGATAATTTTTACTTTTCCAATAATACATTTTTACACTTTTATATATATTATTTTCAACTTTGAATTTATACCTTATTATATTCTTTTTAAAGTATACTTTTTAAAATTCTATTTTCCTGAGAAGGCATGAAGGTCCCAACTATTGCTTGAAATTTTATTTTTTATTTCGATGGTTTTAAATTGGTATATTTGATATTTGAGCCTCAGTTGTGGGATTTTGGATTGTTAAGACTGCCATGATAATTGTTTTGATATATTAGACTTATCCATCTCAACCTTTTGCCTCTCTTATTTTATAATTATAATCTTATTTTTATCTTTTTAGCTGTTTTTATATAAATATAGTTTTTTTAAAAAAAAATTCTTTTGTAATTTTACTTTATTTTAAAACAATACTTATTCTACTTTTTTTATTTCGATGTTTTTTAATTATTTATTCATACTTCTCAACATTTTACCTTTTTAAACATTATTTTTTCATATTTAAATGATTTTATAGAAATATTATAATTCTTTATTGTTTATAATTGTGATTTTACTTTTTCAAATAATACATTTTTACACTTCTATATATATTATTTTCATCTTTGAATTTAGACCTTATTATACTCTTTTTAAAATATACTTTTTTAAAATTCTATTTTTCAGAAAAGGCATGAAGATCCCAACTATTGCTTGAAATTTTATTTTTTAATTCGATGGTTTCAAATTAGTATATTTGACATTTGAGCCTCGGTTGTGAGATTTTGGATTGCACGATTGTTGAGACTGCGAAGAGATTGTTTTGATAGGTTGGACCTATCCATATCAACCTTTTGCCTCTCTTATTATAAAATTATAACATTATTTTAACCTTTTTAAATGTTTTTATATAAATATAGCTTTTTGAAATTTTTTTCCTTTTTTATTTTATTTTAAAACAATACTTATTCTACTCTTTCATTTGTATGTTTTTGAATAATTTATTTATACTTCTCAACATTTTACTTCTTTAAACATTATTGTTTCATATTTAAATGATTTTATAAAAATATTATAATTTGTTTTTGTTTATAATGATAATTTTTACTTTTTTCAAAGAATATATTTTTACACTTTTATGTACATTATTTTAAACTTTGAATTTAGACCTTATTATATTCTTTTTAAAATATATTTTTTAAATTATGTTTTTGTGAGAAGGCATGAAGTTCCCAACTATTGCTTGGAATTTTATTTTTTTAATTTGATGGTCTCAAATTGATATATTTGAGATTTGAGTCTCGATTGTGGGATTTTGGATTGTAAGAATGGTGAGATTGTGATGATGATATTATCCATCTCAACCTTTTACCTCTCTTATTTTAAAATTGTAATATTGTTTTTATTTTTTAAATGTTTTTATATAAATATAGTTTTTTGAATTATTATTTTAAATTTTATTTTATTTGAAAACAATACTTATTGTACTCTTTTATTTGTTGTTTTTGAAGCATTTATTTATATTTCTACACATTTTACTTTTTTTTAACATTATTATTTCTTACATAAATGATTTTATAGAAATATTATAATTTTTTATGGTTTGTAAGGATAATTTTTACTTTTCTAAATATTACATTTTTACACTTTTTTATATATACTATTTTCAACTTTGAATGTAGACCTTATTATATTTTTTTGAAATATATTTTTTAAAATTTTATTTTCACAAGAAGACATGAAGGTTTCAACTATTGCTTGGAATTTTATTTCTTGATTCGATGGTCTCATATTTGTATGTTTGAGATGTAGGATTGTTGAAAGTGCGATGATAATTGGTTTGGTATGTTAGACTTATCCATCTCAACCTTTTGCTTCTCTTATTTTAAAATTATTATATTATGTTTACCTTTTTAAATGTGTTTATATAAACATATTTTTTTGAAAACAATTTCTTTTTTAATTTTACTTTATCTTTAAAATAATACTTATTCTACTCTTTTATTTATATATTTTCAAATCATTTATTTATACTTTTGAACATTTTACTTTTTTAAACATTATTTTTTTTATTTAAATGATTTTATAGAAATATTATAATTTGTTATTGTTTATAATGATAATATTTATTTTCTCAAACAATACATTTCACACTTTTATATATACTATTTTCAACTTTGAATTTAGACCTATTATATTCTTTTTAAAATATACTTTTAAAAATTTAGTTTTCCTAAGAAGGCATGAAGGTCCCAACTATTGCTTCAAATTTTATTTTTATTTCGATGGTCTCAAGTTAGTATATTTGAGATTTGAGTTTCGGTTGTGAGATTTTGGATTGTAGGATTGCTGAGACTGCAATGATTATTATTTTGATATGTTGGACTTATCAATCTTAGCCTTTTGCCTCTCTTATTTTAAAATTATAATATTATTTTTACTTTTTAAAATTTCTTTATATAAATATAGCTTTCTGATTTTTTTTTTAATTTTTCTTTATTTTAAAATAGTACTTATTATACTATTTTATTTATGTGTTTTTGAATCATTTATTTATACTTCTCAACATCTATCAACATTTTACTTTTTTTAAACATTATTATTTCTTTCTTAAATGATTTCATAGAAATATTATAATTCTTTATTGTTTATAATGATAATTTTTTCGTTTCCAAACAATACCTTTTTACACTTTTATATATATATTATTTTCAACTTTGAATTTATACCATATTATATTATTTTTAAAATATACTTTTTAAAATTCTATTTTCCTGGGAAGGCATGAAGGTCCCAACTATTGCTTGGAATTTTATTTCTTATTTCGATGGTCTCAAATTGGTATATTTGATATTTGAGCTTCGGTTGTAAGATTTTGGATTGTAGGATTGCCGAGATTGTCATGATGATTGATATGTTAGACTTATCCATCTCAACCTTTTGCCTCTAGTATTTTATAATTATAATATTATTTTTTCCTTTTTAACTGTTTTCATATAAATATAACTTTTTGAAATTTTTTCTTTTGTAATTTTACTTTATTTTAAAACAATACTTATTCTACTTTTTTACTTCTATGTTTTTTAATCATTTATTTATAATTCTCAATATTTTATTTTTTTAAACATTATTTTTTTATATTTAAATGATTTTATAGAAATATTATAATTCTTTATTGTTTATAATTATAATTTTTACTTTTCTTAATAATACATTTTTACACTTTTATATATATTATTTTTGTCTTTGAATTCAGACCTTATTATACTCTTTTTAAAATTTTATTTTCCTTAAAATGCATGAAGGTCCCAATTATTGCTTGAAATTTTATTTTTGATTTGATGGTTTCAAATTGGTATATTTGACATGTGAGCCTCTGTTGTAGGATTTTGTATTGTAGGATTCTGAGACTGTGATGAGAATGTTTTGATAGGTTGAACTTATCCATCTCAACCTTTTGCCTTATTTTTTAAATTATAATATTATTTTTACCTTTTTAAATATTTTTATATAAATATAGCTTTTTGAAAAAAAATTCTTTTTTTTTATTTTACTTTATTTTAAAACAATACTTATTCTATTCTTTTATTTATACGTTTTAGAATCATTTATTTATACTTCTCAACACTTTACTTTTTTAAACATTATTGTTTCATATTTAAATGATTTTGTAGAAATATTATAATTTGTTATTGTTTATAATGATAATTTTTACTTTTTTCAAAGAATACATTTTTACACTTTTATGTATATTATTTTCTACTTTGAATTTAAACCTTATTATATTCTTTTTAAAATATATTTTTAAATTTCTGTTTTCGTGAGAAGGCATGAAGTTTCCAACTATTGTTTGGAATTTTATTTTTTTAATTCGATGGTTTCAAATTGGTATATTTAAGATTTGAGCTTCCGTTGTGGGATTTTGGATTATAGGTTTGTGAGATTATGATGGTGATTGTTTTGATATGTTGGACTTATCCATCTCAACCTTTTGTCTCTCTTATTTTAAAATTATAATATTATTTTTACCTTTTTAAATGTTTTTATATAAATATAGTTTTTTGAAAATTTTTTATTTTTTATTTTTACTTTATTTTAAAACAATACTTATTCTACTCTTCTATTTTTATGTTTTTAAAGCATTTATTTATACTTCTAAACTATTTACTTTTTTAAACATTGTTTTTTCATATTTAAATGATTTTATAAGAATATTATAATTTGTTATTGTTTATAATGATAATTTCTATTTTTTTTTCAAACAATACATATTTTCACTTATATATATATAAATATATATTTTGAAATTTGAATTTAGACCTTATTATATTATTTTCAGAACATACTTTTTTAAATTCTATTTTCCTGTAAAATGATTGTTATTTTGATTAACTTCTACTGCACCAAAATTTCTATGTATTACTTAAGGAGTGATGGTGTTGAGGAGTTTATAGTATTTTTTTTTTAAGTTTTTGTACTTTGTTTTATTATCAAGCCGCCTTTGAATCTATCTATGTTGGACTTTGATTTAATTTTGATTGAATATAATAATTAATCCATCGAGATGCATTCAAAAGATTATATATATATGATCCAAATCAAAGTTATTGAATTCACATCTAATATTCTTTGAACATTCATCATTAGGAATTTTGAGTTTTATGACATCACATGAGACCAACATTCAAAAATGAATATGAATAATGACTACAACATTTAAATGTGAAGTTCTCTTCATGTAAAAATCTATTTTCATGTAAAAATGATTGTTATTTTCATAAATTGACAAGAAGTTTGCTAAAGTAGAAATATATTTATAGTTTGACTACTTAGTAATTATTGTAAATTTCTTTTAAAATTTTCTAAGTTTTAGCATAGTTTAATTTGATGTTTAATTGTGTTGAAATAGATAAATTCCCTTCCTTAATATATTTATGTTGAGGTAGAACACAAATTGCATTCATATATCTGTATATTTCTGAAACAAGTTTCAAATTAGTATTTTGTAGAAATTTATGGTTTGGTTTCTTGTATTGCTTTTTACTTATTTAGTTCTTTAATTTTTAAGGTTGTTATTAGTTAGTATGCAATTATGTTCAATTATACTGTGATACCCAAAAGATTGTTTTCAAGTAATTGTCTAAATCTAGGGATCCATGACTTGTTAGTTGAGTAAAAATGGATATTTTGGATATTAGCAAATAGATGGATATCCAAGATAAAGATGTTTATTAGTGGTATGTTTTCTCTTAGTTTCTCCCAAACCTTTACTTACTAATTTCTTTTATTTCTTTCAGTCGTTGAACTTGTGTGTCACTACAGGAGCAATACCAGTTTCATAAGGGTTGTCCATCTGAACATATAACTCACCATCCCTTCTAGTTTTTGGAGATTTCTACTTTCGATTATTATGAGAATGAAAATATTTTTTGTTTTTCTATCTATGATCAAAAGTAGAGAACTGAATATATACAAGTATTGTATTCATTCTAACTAATAAAGAAAATAAAATAAGATGATTACAATATGATAATGTCATAAAAATAAATAAACATAATTGATGGTAATTTGATTCTATCATAAAGACCAAAATCACATAATTGATATTAGTTTTCTTCTATAAGTCTTGTATCCAAGAAGTAAAAAATGGATAATGATGAATAAAAGAAAATATGCATTTAACAGATATAGGTCTTTTAGCCTGCAAACCTGCAATCACCCCTATGGATAATTATCTTCTACTGGAAGTGTGCTTTTTTATTGATGTTCATGTCTATAGAAGGTTGATTGGAAGGTTTATGTATCTCACTAATACCCGACCTGACATCACATTTTCTGTTCAACAACTTTTTCAGTTTCTTGATAAGTCTACAATTGTTCACTATAATGCAACAATTAGAATTCTCAAATATATTAAAGGAGTTATAAGTCTTGGTTTATTTTTCTCTTTCAATAGTTCTGTCCATCTCAAAGCTTTTTGTGATAGTGATTGGGGCAGCACCTGTAGTGATTCAAGACAAATCCAGACGAATCCAACTCCTGTATCATATATCTGTTGAGGACAAACACAAATTGGATGGATATGTCTGTATATTTCTCAAACAAGTCAATCAGTCTTTTATATAAATCTATATCATGCTTAACTTTTAGTCCTTTATTTTTCAAAGTTGGTTGAGTTAGTATGTAATTATACTCATCTGTATTGCCATCAGCTTATAGTTCTTACAGGAAATTGTCTGAATTTGAGGATTCCTAAATTCGTAATTGGGTTAAAAAGGATATTTGTATCCATCTATGGTTATTAGTTGTAAGTTTTTCTTATTTCTTTTAGTTATTTTATATTCCTTTTCGTTATTGAGCTTATGTTTCAGGACAATGAACTAGTTTCAGAAGGTTTCACACTTACTTCTAATCTGAGGGAGCATAACCGGAGAGATCCATAAGAATGAAAAATAAGCTAAACCACATAAGAGAATGACACCACCTTCAACCTAAAACCACCTTAAGACAGTAGGTTTATGGGTATTCTTTTTTATATGTTGCTTAACTTTCTCATTTTTACTCAATGTGAGACTTAGACTCACACTTGAATACCTAACAATCTCCCTCGAGTCAAACCACATAAGAAAATGACACCATCCAGGGAGCCTAACAATCTTCCCCGAGCCAAACCACATAAGAAAATGACACCATCCAGGGAGCCTAACAATCTTCCCCGAGCCAAACCACATAAGAGAATGACACCACCTTCAACCCAAAATCTCCCCTTTGAGTATTTTCGTACACGAGTACTGTCCGAGCCGCAAACCATCGACTCTTATACCACTTGTTAGGAGAATCTGATGGGGCATAACCGAAAAGATCTTATAAGAATGAGAAATGAGCCCAACATACAAAGGAATGACACCACCTTTAATCCAAAATCTTAAGACAATAGGTTTATGGGTCTTTTTTCTTATATATTACTTAACTTTCTTATTTTTATTTAATATGAAACTTAAATTTACACTTGAATACCTAACACTTTCTATTTCTTTTCACTGGACATTAATTTTTCATCTCTTAGTTTTACGATTTCTTCAATTAATAGTTTTCCATGTAAGTATTTTAATTAATAGTTTTTCCATGTAAGTATTTTACGATTTCATCGCTTTATATGATGTTGACAGTTAATTGGATTTATCATCTGTCATTGAGGGAGTACGAAGATAATGATAATTTCTGTGATTTTAAGAAACATAATGATGTTAATATTGAGTGTGTCATTTTAAAGGCTTGAGAAATGAAGAAGTGTGATGTTTGCATGGTATACTTCTAAGAACTTCTAAGGCCTTAAAATTATAACTTATTTAAACTGGACCCATTTCTTGATTTTATAGAATTTTTGTACTATCCAATTATAGCTAGCTACAAAACTAGTATAACTTAAATGGTATATTGATTGATTTAGTTACTTAGTTATAGTCAATTATGATATCTTTTTTATTTTATGTTTTCCATAAATGATTCAACTATTCATCTCAGAGCCTGTGCTGTATGACAAAATGTCAATATGTTTTCTTTAAGTATCTTCTATTTCTTAGCATAATGTCAGTATGGTCACTTAATATTTGCCAGTTGACTTCAGCTTAATTTTTTAAAGATTTTAGTTTTATGTATAATACGCAGATTTTTCATGATGTGAACGGTCCTTAATTTCCTAATAAATTCTCTTAGGTTTTCAACTAAAGAATATGCTGTTTTATGTTTTCAATTTTTTAATTTTAATTTTATTTTTTATATTTATTGAACTTTTTTTTAATTATATTTTGTCTTAAACTTTAATATTTTTATTTTATCCTTTTTAAACATTTTCATATTTTTACAGAAAAAATATTTTTTTTAAAATTTTATCATCTTTAAGTAAATTTATAACATTGCGTTTTATTTTTCTACTTATTTAAATTTTAAATTTTTAAAATACCACTTTGTTTATTTAATTAAATAATGTAAAATTCTTCGTTTTTAGCTTTCATCTTTTTATTATTTTTATTCTATATTTCGATAAACATTACTTTTTTTATTTAAATCCAATAAAAAAAGGAAATCAGTACTTTTTCCGGATTTTATAAACTGTTTTATTTCCTTTAACCTTTTTCTATTTTGGTTTTTATAAACTTAGAAGATTTTTATTAAAAAGGCAAGATTAGCTTCTTGACTGGATCTTGGATTACTACGTGTGTAAGTTGTTTATTTCAAAGAATAAATTGGATTCAACCAAACTGGACTTTCCAAAGGTCTTGAGCGACCGATTCGGCAGAACAACTCAAAAGGTAAAGAAGTATCGTTAATATCTTCATACTCGTTCCAAGTTCGAAGTACCATTTGTACAAATAAGAATCCCCCCATCACATGATTTCTTCTTCATATAGATAGAGATAGGATCTATGGAGCAATTACTTAGAAGTACATTTTGTGAAACAGCCCTTCAGTAAGAGATGTCGCAGAAGCGAAATATACGAGATAACAAACGCAGATTGCTCGCGGCTCAGTATGAATTGAGACGAAAGCTTTATAGAGCCTTTTGTAAAGATTCCGATCTTCCTAGTGATATGCGGGACAAACTTCATTATAAGTTGTCCAAGTTGTGTTTATGTAGCTGTTGGTCAAAAAGCATCTTCTGTGGCTCAAGTAGTGACTACCTTACAAGAAAGAGGAGCAATGGAATACACTATTATAGTAGCTGAAACAGCGGATTCTCCAGCTACATTA